>ENA-OYYV01000484-OYYV01000484.1-human-gut-metagenome-genome-assembly--contig:-NODE-484-length-19584-cov-6.725024_pt1 | contig 19584 bp, 13 predicted proteins | sample MGYA00244069_ERZ653462 | MGnify/ENA primary metagenome ERZ653462 (study PRJEB26926, sample SAMN06165170) | human gut metagenome | biome: ENVO:00009003; feature: ENVO:2100002; material: ENVO:00002003...
GAGATCCTGAGATGTCTCGTGGGCTCGGAGATGTGTATAAGAGACAGGAATTGTTCTTTACCAGTCAATGGGAAAAATGTGGAGAGAGTGTATTAAAAGAGGCATATTAATAACTTTGCTTATTCCAGTGGTTAATTGTCTTATTATATTGCTGGCTGGATTAAGAGAAGGGGCAGTATTTAAGTGCAACTGGAATATTACAGGAAGTCTTGCAAAAACATGGATACCTTATCATGAACTGGCATATGAGAATACATTTGCAGTAATAGTCCTCATGTTATTACTGGATATCTTAAGACTTCAGATTGTTTATGTGCTTTTATGTCTGCTTTACTGGATTACACGCTCGGCTGTGTGGAGTTTTATCATAATATATTTTAATGTATTACTTTTAAGTATAGGTAAAACAGGGCTGTTTGACAGATTTGTGATGTATCAGACGGACATGTACATATATGGAATATCTGTATTTGATAATGTAGTACTGCCTGTTATTATCTGGGCGGTGTGTGCAGCAGTAAGTTATCTGACATTCAGGTTTTATAGAAAGGACATGCTTAAGAACTAATGAGATGTTTTATTAATGTATTTAAGGCAGACCTGAAAAGGTTCTGGAATATTGCATGGAAATTATACATAGCATTTGCAGTGTATTCTTTAATGCAGGCTTTAATATTCTTTGCTAATATGAACAAATCAATCAATAAGGGGAGGATAGCAGCAGTGTCGTTAGGCGACAGCCTTATGGATTTCTTTAAAGGAGCTAAAGAGTTCTATCCCGAAAGAAATCTGGCGATGGATATTCCAGTGCTTGAGATATTTGTCCTTTTATTTCTGCTTTTTATTGTTGCGTATTATATTAATTCGGACAGGAGTGCGTTAAGCAGGAGCATAATGATTGCCTCGCGTTCACCAGTGTACTGGTGGGTCAGTAAATATATTATCGCAGTATTAGCTGCACTTGTATATATGGTTGTGATAATTGTAACATTTGCAGTCAGTGGCTTTGCAGTTCTAGGAAATAAGTTCAGTCTGAGGATGCATTTTACTGCCAGAGAGAACATAAAACTCATACTTGGAAGTGAAGATATAAGCTGCCAGACCAATGTTGTTTTACTTATGGTTCTGTGTACGCTTAGCTTAATTACTGCATGTATTATAATTCTGCTGGTTTCATATGTGTTTAACTCTATATTTGGATTTATTATTAATCTGTTGTTATTCATATTCAGCATATGTTATATGAAGTGGTTTGGTTTCTATAATTATATGATGATGTACAGAATCCCGCATGTTTATGACAGATGGTATCTTGGAGCGTTATTAATGCTGGGGATAGATGTGGGGATTATGGCTGCTGGAATTATATATTCAAGAAAAAGAGATTTTCTGTAGGAGGAGTAAGTATGTATATTGAATTGAAAAATGTATCTAAGAAAATTAAAGGCATTGATATTCTTGATGATGTCAGCATTAGAATGGAATCTGGAAAGATATATGGTTTCAGGGGAAAGAATGGAAGTGGTAAGACAATGCTTATGCGTGCAATAGCAGGTCTTATCAAGGTTACAGGAACAGTTGATATTGATGGGAAGATATTAGGAAAAGATGAAATGTTTCCGCCAAGCATAGGTATTCTTATAGAGAATCCGTCATTTATAAGTAATTATACTGGGTTTGAGAATCTAAAGACTCTTGCTTCAATCAGAGAAAGAATTGATGATAACAAGATAAGACAGACACTTACTGAGGTTGGGCTTGAACCGGATGATAAGAGAACATTTAAAAAGTATTCATTAGGTATGAAACAAAGACTCGGTATAGCGGCTGCGATAATGGAAGATCCAGATATTATTATTCTTGATGAACCGATTAATGCGCTTGATGATTCAGGAACTGAGCAGGTAAGGCAGATTCTTATGAAACATAAGCAAAGAGGGGCACTCATTATTATTGCATGTCATGATGCTGATGAACTGGAATTCTTATCAGACGAGATTATAGAGATAGCAGAAGGAAAAATACAACCAAAGAAAGATAAGAAAAGCAATAAGCAGTAAAAAATAAGTTCCTGCAGTATCCAGTGCTTCTGGCACAATGGAAACTGCAGGAACTTTTTGTTAATCTTCGTCGTTAATATCTTTCTGTGAGACAGCAGCAGCTATAACTGATATGATAACTACAGCAGCAATAATAGCAACTGCAACACCTATAATTGGTCCGATGAATAACATAAAACTCATAACATTACACCTCTTCGAACATATTTATTATATCCATTATATATCGGTTTTATAATATGTACAAGCAATTAAGCGTCTTTTTTAGATTCTTTTTCTTCTTTAGCAAGGTTTTTGTTAGCAGTTGAAAGCATAAGCTTGATTCTGTTTAACTGGTTAACTTCGGAAGCACCAGGATCATAATCTACAGCAATTATGTTAGCTTCAGGATATGCTGCACGAAGCTCTTTGATAACTCCCTTTCCTACAATGTGGTTAGGCAGACATGCAAATGGCTGACAGCATACGATATTGCCTACACCATGATGGATAAGCTCAATCATTTCACCGGTAAGAAGCCAGCCTTCACCAGTCTGGTTGCCAAGTGATACGAAGTCCTTAGCATAATTAGCAGTCTCACTAATCTTAGATGGAGCATCGAATCTCTTGCTTTCTGCAAGTGCCTTGGTTCCGGCTTTTCTGAATGTCTCAAGTATCTTGATAAGTGTACTTGAAAGAATAGCCCCCTTCTTAGGTGCCTTTAATAATTCATGCTTATATGTTGAATTCTGCATGCAGTAGAGCAGGAATCCCATAAGGTCAGGCATAACAGCCTCTGCACCTTCTGCCTCAAGTAACTCAATAATGTGGTTGTTAGCAGCAGGCATGAACTTAACAAGAATCTCTCCAACAACACCAACTCTAGGCTTCTTGATATCCTTAAGCGGAATATTATCAAAATCCTTAACAATAGCACGGAGGTTCTTATTGAACTCTTTCATATGAACCTTATCTTTAGTAAGCTGCTCAATGCAGACCTTCTTCCATTTTTCATGAAGTGCATTAACTGACCCCGGAACTGCCTCATAAGGTCTTGTGCGGTACACAACATTCATGAATATATCACCGTATTCAACAGCCATCATAGCTTTCTTAAGCATTGGTATGTCATAGCTGAAGCCCGGATTAGATTCAAGTCCCTGTGCACTCAGTGAGATTACAGGAACATCTGGAATACCAGCCTTTATGAGTGCTCTTCTGATGAATCCGATATAGTTGGAAGCACGGCATCCACCACCTGTCTGTGACATAATCACAGCAGTTCTTGAAAGGTCGTATTTGCCTGAAAGAAGGGCGTTCATAATCTGTCCGACTACCATAAGTGAAGGGTAGCATGCGTCGTTATTAACATATTTAAGACCTACATCTACTGATGACTTGTTGTCGTTTTCAAGGACTTCAATATTGTAGCCGCATGAATTAAGTGCAGGACCTAATATGTCAAAATGTATTGGTGACATCTGAGGACAGAGAATTGTGTAATTCTTTCTCATATCTTCAGTAAACTGTACTCTGTGGTAGGCAGATGACTGAATCTTTCTCTGGTAATTCTTCTGTTCACGGACTCTTAATGCTGCGATAAGAGAACGTACTCTGATTCTTGCAGCACCAAGGTTATTAACCTCATCAATCTTAAGTACTGTATATATCTTTCCAGACTTAGTAAGTATATCGTTGACAGCATCAGTAGTAACAGCGTCAAGACCGCAGCCAAATGAGTTAAGCTGGATAAGGTCAAGATTATCTACTGTCTTAACATAGTTAGCAGCAGCATAAAGTCTTGAATGGTACATCCACTGGTCAAGGATAATAAGAGGTCTTTCCACCGTTCCTAAATGTGCAACACTGTCCTCTGTAAGTACTGCAAGTCCGTATGAATTAATAAGCTCAGGAATACCGTGATTTACTTCAGGATCAATATGGTAAGGACGGCCTGCAAGTACGATACCGCGCTTTCCTGTCTCATTAAGGTATTGGATTACCTCTTCACCCTTCTTTCTCACATCATTTCTGCAAGCCATCATCTCGTTCCATGCGTCATGGACTGCTGACTTAACCTCAGAAGAAGATATGTAAGAGAATTCTTCAACAAGTCTCTTTAAAAGCTTTTCTTCACTCTCAAATGACATGAATGGATTTCTGAAATCTATATTCTCTGTTTTAAGTTCTTCTACATTATTCTTAATGTTCTCGGCATAAGAAGTAACGATAGGGCAGTTATAATGGTTGTTAGTACCTTCATATTCGTTATGCTCATAAGGTACACATGGATAGAAGATAAATTTAACTCCCTGCTTAATAAGCCACATGATATGACCATGTGCAAGCTTTGCAGGATAACACTCTGACTCAGATGGAATTGATTCAATACCTAATTCGTAAAGCTTGTGGCTTGACTGAGGTGAGAGTACAACCCTGTATCCGAGCTTTGTGAAAAATGTATACCAGAACGGATAGTTTTCATACATATTAAGAACTCTTGGAATACCTACAGTACCTCTAGTAGCTTTTTCTTCTGAAAGAGGTTCGTAGTCAAAGAGTCTGTGGAACTTATAATCAAAAAGGTTAGGAAGCTTTTCCTTATTCTTTTCTTTACCAAGTCCACGCTCACATCTGTTACCTGTAATGAACTGTCTGCCGCCAGAGAATTTATTGATTGTAAGGTGGCAGCTGTTAGTACAGCCTTTACATCTTGTAAGCTTTGTCTCATATGTAAGAGAGTTAATCTTATCTATAGAAAGCATAGATGATTCTGATATACCATCATATCTTTCTCTTGCAATAAGGGCAGCACCGAAAGCACCCATGATACCTGCGATATCAGGTCTGATTGCCTGAACGCCTGTAATTTTCTCAAAACTTCTAAGAACAGCGTCGTTGTAGAATGTACCACCCTGAACAACGATATGCTTACCTAAATCATCAGGGTCAGAAATCTTGATAACTTTGTATAAAGCATTTTTAATAACAGAATAAGCGAGTCCGGCAGAGATATCTGCAACTTCAGCGCCTTCCTTCTGTGCCTGCTTAACCTTTGAATTCATGAATACTGTACAACGTGTTCCCAAGTCAATAGGGTGGTTCGCAAATAAAGCAGCCTTGGCAAAGTCCTGAACCGTGAAGTTGAGGGATTTTGCAAATGTTTCTATGAATGAACCACATCCTGATGAACATGCTTCGTTAAGCTGTACCGAATCTACAGTCTGGTTCTTAATCTTGATACATTTCATATCCTGTCCACCGATATCGATGATACAGTCTACTTCAGGGTCAAAGAAGGCAGCAGCGTAGAAATGTGACACTGTTTCAACTTCACCCTCATCTAACATAAGAGCCGACTTGATAAGTGCTTCGCCGTAACCTGTTGAACATGATTGTACAATCTTAGCTTCCGGTGGAAGCAAGGTATATATCTCTTTAATAGCTTTAATTGTTGTGGCAAGTGGTGAACCGTTATTGCTTGAGTAGAATGAGTAAAGAAGATTACCGTCTTCATCAACTAAAGCAACCTTGGTTGTTGTTGAACCCGCATCGATTCCGAGATAGCAGTTGCCCTTGTAAGATGCGATATCAGCAGTCTTAACATGATGAGAGCTGTGACGCTTTGTGAATTCATCATATGCAAACTGGTTCTCAAAAAGAGGTTCCATACGTTCAACCTCGAACTCAAGCTTAATCTTTCCTTTAAGTCTTGCGATAATGTCTTCTACAGGAACACATACATCTTCACTGTAATTCATTGCTGAACCAACAGCAGCAAATAAGTGTGAATGGTCAGGAGCAATAATTTCATCCGGACCTAAGCTTAATGTACGGATAAATGCCTGTCTTAACTCTGATAAGAAATGAAGTGGTCCGCCTAAGAATGCAACATTGCCACGGATTGGCTTACCACATGCAAGACCACTGATTGTCTGGTTTACAACAGCCTGGAATATAGATGCAGAAAGGTCTTCCTTAGTTGCACCTTCATTGATAAGAGGCTGGATATCAGTCTTGGCAAATACACCACATCTTGCGGCGATAGGGTATATTGACTTATAGTTCTTGGCATATTCGTTAAGTCCCATTGCGTCTGTCTGTAGCAGAGTTGCCATCTGGTCAATGAAAGAACCTGTACCGCCGGCACATATTCCGTTCATTCTCTGGTCAATACCGTTAGTAAAGTAGATAATCTTGGCATCCTCACCACCAAGCTCGATTGCAACATCACACTGTGGAGCATAATCCTGAAGGGCAGTAGACACGGCTACTACCTCCTGTGTGAATGGTACTTCTAAATGCTTGGCAAGAGTAAGTCCGCCTGAACCTGTGATAACAGGATATACTTCAAACTCACCAAGTTCTGCCACTGCCTTTTCAAGAAGTGACTGGAGTGTTTCCTGGATATTCGCAAAATGCCTTTCATAATCAGAAAATAAAATATTATTATTATCATCTAAAACAGCGATTTTTACAGTTGTTGATCCAATATCAATACCTAATTTGAATTTGTTCATAACCTAATACAGCTGTAGCTGTCCTCCTTAAAATAAATATACAAAAGTTACCCATTGCATAGTGACTTTGGCGAAAAAACGCAGAATATGTCATTTTCTATGCAACTTATGCATTATAGAGTAAAATGGAATAAATTTCAATATTAATAGGAAATAATAAAATAGCTTTAATTATTTATGGTGGATATTTTTATTAAAATTTAAGAACTTAAGAGTAAGTTTAATTGACATCATATTGTTTTGTTTATTATAATTTCTTGTATATGATTATGAATTATTAGTCTGTAACATGTGTAAGACTGAAAGGAACATTTTATGAACTGGTTTGCTAAATTTGAGAAAAAATTCTCTAAGTATGCGATTAAGAATCTTATGTTTTACATCATTGTCCTTTATGCAATAGGATTTGTGATGAATACATTTTTTAATGGATTATATGACGCATATTTTTCACTTGATTTTGCTATGATTTTCAAAGGACAGGTATGGAGACTCATCACATTCATATTACAACCGCCTTCTAACAGCATAATATTTGTGGTATTTGTGCTGTATTTCTACTATCTGATTGGTTCGGTACTTGAAAGAATATGGGGCTCGTTCAGATTTAATGTATACTTCTTTACAGGAGTTATCCTTAATATACTTGCATCACTTATTATCTATCTTATATGGGGATTAAGCTTTAAATTAAGTACGAATTATATTAATCTTGCGTTGTTCATGGCATTCGCTATGGAGCAGCCGGATATGGAGGTTCTATTATTCTTCATTATCCCAATCAAGATTAAATGGATGGCAATACTTGATGCTGTAATATTCGGAATTACTATAGTATTCGGATATCTTGTGCCTTTTCTTCCAAGAAATGTATGGTACAGCCTGTATGCAGCAGGTTTCCTTGCACCATCAGCGATTATGTGTTATGCCAACGCAACGGCGGCGCTTGTGTCAATGCTGAATTTTATAATATTCTTCTTCCTGTACAAGAAAGGCCCGGCAAAGAGCAGTACACAGAGAAACTTCGACAAAGCAATGAGAACAGCAAAGAAAGCACAGCAGAATGCCAGAAAAGACTATTGGCAGCAGAATAATACAGCACAGTCTGGCACATATGGTTCTGCGTCCCCAGACAGCAGAACACAGGATAGTCAGGCACAACACGCGAAGCGCGGCGTGCCGAAGCACAGATGTGCAGTATGCGGAAGGACAGAACTTGACGATGAAAACCTCACATTCAGATTCTGCTCAAAATGCGCCGGCAACTACGAATATTGTTCCGACCACTTATATACCCACATCCATGTAACTGGTGATAAACAGTAACCAGCCGGGGGTAGAAGTGTAAGCAAAGAGAAACAGGGATGGTGTCAGAATTGAATTTTCTGAGTTGTGTGGGAGTTAAAGCCAGTTTTTGCTAAGCGCGGTTCAAAAAATCACGTTCAAGCGTAGCGCGTTGATTTTTTGAACAAAAAAGCGAAGCAAAAACTGACTTTTACTGCCACTAAACGAAGAAATCTGAAATACTGACACCATCCCTGTTTCTCTTTGCGTATCCTTCTACCCCTAAAAAGCTTGTTAAATAAAAAACTTAGTTGATTTGACACGCAAATATGTTATTATATTGTAGGTATGTGTTTGAAAAGATTTTAATTATTTTGGAGGAAACAATGAAAAAGACTAAGATTATTTGCACAATGGGTCCTAATACTAACGACAGAAACCTTATTAAGGATCTTGCGTTAGCAGGAATGGATATTGCAAGATTTAATTTTTCTCATGGTGATCATGAGGAGCAGGCAGGAAGATTTGCCTTAATTAAGAGTGTAAGAGAAGAACTTAATATCCCTATTGCAACTCTTCTTGATACTAAGGGACCTGAGATCAGAACAGGTGCTGTTAAGGATGACAAGAAGGTTACACTTGTTGAGGGACAGAAATATACATTAACAACAAGACAGGTGCCAGCAGATGATAAGATTAATATGGTAACTTATGCAGGTCTTCCAGAAGATGTTACTACAGGTAATATTATTCTTATCGATGATGGTCTTATTGAGCTTAAGGTTGATAAGGTTGAAGGTACAGAGATTGAATGTACAGTAATTAATGGTGGTGAGCTTGGTTCTAAGAAGGGTGTTAATGTTCCTAATGTAAGCATCAGACTTCCAGGCATCACAGAGAAAGATAAGGAAGATATCATCTTTGGTGTTGAGCAGGGATTTGATTTTATCGCAGCTTCATTTGTAAGAAATGCAGCATGTATCGAGGAAATTAAGCATCTTCTCTGGGAGCATGGTGCAGATATTCCAGTTATTGCTAAGATTGAGAATGCCGAAGGTATTGCTAATATAGATGATATCATCAGAGTTGCTGATGGTATCATGGTAGCCCGTGGAGATATGGGTGTTGAGATTCCTGCTGAGGAAGTTCCACACGTTCAGAAGGAAATCATCAAGAAGTGTAATGCTAAGTATAAGCCAGTTATCACAGCTACACAGATGCTTGATTCTATGATCAGAAATCCAAGACCTACAAGAGCTGAAGTTACTGATGTTGCTAATGCTATTTACGACGGAACAGATGTTGTTATGCTTAGTGGTGAGACTGCTAATGGAAAGTACCCATTAGAGGCTGTTAAGATGATGGTTAAGATTGCAGAAAGAACAGAGCAGGAGATTAAGGGTCATTCAGTAGAATATTCTAATCTTCACAGTAAGAGAAGCATTTCAAGCGCTGTATGTAATGCTGCAGTTCAGACAGCAGATAACCTTGGAGCTAAGGCTATTATCTGTCCTACAATTTCAGGATTTACAGCAAGACTTACATCTAAGTTAAAGCCAGAAGCTGAGATTATCGGATGCTCTCCATACGATAATGTTCTTAGAAAGATGCAGATTTACTGGGGTGTTAGACCTCTTAAGACAGCAACAGAAGCTTCTACAGATAAGATTATTGAGCATGCATTAGTAGTTTCTGAACATGCTGGTTTCGTAGAAGAAGGAGATACAGTAATTGTTTCTGCTGGTATCGCTACATCTTCTGATCCTTCATCTAAGAGAGGACTTACTAACACAATGAGAGTTGTTACAATCTAGTGTTAATTTGATACATTTGTTTCGGAATGAGGCTTGATTTTAATATTCTATTATGTTATAAGTAATACACAATTAATATTACAAAGCGTTGATGGAAACAAGTAGGTTATTACTGAACTTACAGAAAGCAGCCGGTTGATGAGAGGCGCAAGGGTAAGGGTAACTGAATACATTCCGGAGCGGCGAACTGAAAGCATATGCAAGTAGGGGCAGCCGGAGTAGCACACGTTATAGTGCATAAGTCCATGCTGGTGGACTTAATGAGGTGGCAGATGCGAGTCTGTCATGAATAAAGGTGGTAACACGTAAGTTCAGGCTTTCGTCCTTTTAAAGAAGGGCGGAAGCCTTTTTTGTAAGCAATGAGCCATGCAAGACAGAATGTGCTTGCACAGATTTTGTCTTATATGGCAAATGCAGATAATGAACAACGGAGCACGAAGTGCGGGAGTTGTGAATTATCAAGGCTCGGGAGCAGCAAAGCTGCGAGCGCAAGCAGCAATAAAAAAGAAAGAGAGGAAACAAAAATGACACTTTATGACGAATTAGTTGCAAGAGGTCTTATTGCACAGGTAACAGATGAAGCACTTATCAAAGACCTTATTAACAATGGAAAGGCTACATTTTACATCGGATTTGATCCAACAGCAGACAGCCTTCATGTAGGACACTTTATGGCACTCTGCCTTATGAAGAGACTCCAGATGGCAGGAAATAAGCCAATCGCACTTATTGGCGGTGGAACAGCTATGATTGGTGATCCATCAGGACGTACAGATATGAGAAAAATGCTTACACCAGAGCAGATTCAGCACAATGTTGACTGCTTCAAGAAGCAGATGGCAAGATTCATTGATTTCTCAGATGACAAGGCATTACTTGTTAATAATGCTGACTGGCTTCTTAATCTTAACTATGTAGAACTTTTAAGAGAGGTTGGAGCATGCTTCTCAGTTAATAACATGTTAAGAGCTGAATGCTACAAGCAGAGAATGGAAAAGGGATTAAGCTTCCTAGAGTTTAACTACATGATTATGCAGTCATACGATTTCTATATGTTATACCAGAAATACGGCTGTAATTTACAGTTTGGTGGTAATGACCAGTGGAGCAACATGTTAGGTGGAACAGAGCTTATCAGAAGAAAGCTTGATAAGGATGCTTCAGCTATGACAATCACACTTCTTCTTAACTCAGAGGGTAAGAAGATGGGTAAGACAGCTTCAGGTGCTGTATGGCTTGATCCGGATAAGACAAGTCCTTACGATTTCTATCAGTACTGGAGAAATGTTGATGATGCAGATGTTCTTAAATGCATTCGTATGCTCACATTCCTTCCACTTGAAGAGATTGATAAGATGGATAGCTGGGAAGGTGCTCAGCTTAACAAGGCTAAGGAGATTCTTGCTTATGAGCTTACAAAGCTTGTTCATGGTGAGGAAGAAGCTAAGAAAGCAGAAGCTACAGCAAAGGCAATCTTTACTGGTGGGGATGCAGCTAACATGCCTACAGCAAAGCTTGAAGCAGACAGCTTTACAGATGATGAAATTGATGCAATTAATCTTGTGTTTGGAGCAGGACTTGCAACAACTAAGTCTGAGGCCAGAAGAACTATCCAGCAGGGTGGTGTTTCTGTAGATGGAGAGAAGGTAGCAGATATAGCAGCTAAGTTCCCTAAGAGTATGTTCGAAGGAGACGGAGTAGTTGTTAAGAAGGGTAAGAAATCTTTCGTTAAAGTATCTGTTAATTAATTGTTTCCCTGAAAAGGAAGGATTATGAAAAAAGATGAGATTACAAGGGTGAGGCTTTTAAGCCTCGCCGTTCTTATGGCTTTGAGTCTGTTTATTTTACTTGTTCTTGTAGGAAATAATGAATTCGGACAGATAATCAGTAAAATGAATAATAATTCACTTAATATTTCTGAAAATCAGAATTCAGTATACAATCTGTATTACTATACGGGATTTAATGTTGTATATCAGTTATTTTTCTCGCTGACGGTATTATTTACGGCAGTATCACTTACAGGAATTCTTTTAAGAATAGGCAACACGGGTATAATTGCTTCTGTTGCTGCTATATTTAATATGATGACTGGTATATTGCTTTTAATGGCAAGAATATTGGAATCGTCATCATCAATGCATGCATGGATAGATTCTTTCTATATTGATGGTGTGGTAAAAGGACAGATTGAGACAGCACAACTGATGGATAAAATACCTGCGTTGTATATATTGTTGGTGATTTTGGGAATACTTGAGCTGATGATGGTGAAAAGCTCCGGTATCAGACACATAAAAATGTTTTCTAAAAATAAACAGACTAACGCAGTGGTTTTTCTTATGCCGGCTCTTGTTATATATGTGTGGGAAGGCTTTATAAGAAGAAATATATTGTCAGAAATTATAAAAAATGGTGATTCACAAAGGATGACAATTAATGAATATCTTACCGGATATTATATTGGCAATAAAATATTCTTTAACTGGTCATGGATGATAATGCTTTTAATAGCAACCATTATTTGTATAATTATACAATCAGGTATTATCAAGGGATTAAGCGGCAGGGCAGGAATGTTGGCAGGTATCGGTATTCCTGCACTTGTAACAATAATGCCATCTGTAATATATGCATTTAACCCGCCTGCACTGTTTGGATATATTACGCTGGATATATCGTTATGTGATATGACTGATAACGCATTTTACATGTATCTTGTAACTTTCTGCATGTGCATGACGGCTGCATACATACTGATATATCTTGTGATAAGCGGGCTTCTGGATATGAGAAAGCTGGCAGGTATATTTGTTATAAATGTTGTTATAAGTGTAATTCTTATGATTATTGTTTCGGGCAAATCTTCACTTGCAATCCAGTATATGCCGTGGATAGTGGCAGACTGCGCATCAGTTATACTGGCGTTTATATGTGTGGCTGTTAAGCCTGTTAATAAGAAAATGGCTGAGTTATGCGGTGCCCGCAAAAAAGTTTGACTTTTTGGGGCACCGCATGATTAAATTCTGATTCAGCCATTATTTTATAACTGTTTAATATCTTTAATGTCGGTGTCTGCAACCATTGAGTAGTTGGTGTAATACACAACGAATCCCGGTTTAGCACCGGCAGGTTTCTTAACTTCTTTCTTTAATACATAATCGACTTCAACTTTTTCCTGCTCACGGCCTTTAGAGTAATAGGCGGCAAGGCTTGCTGCTTCTTCAAATGTTCTGTCAGGAACTTCCTTTCCATCTGTTTTGAGAAGTACATGAGAACCTGGCATCTGCTTGGCGTGAAACCACCAGTCATTACCGTTGCCTGTCTTGAATGTAAGTTCGTCATTCTGTATGTTATTCTTTCCAACGTATATGTCAAATCCATCGCTTGATACAAAATGCATCGGCTTGTTGGCTGTGATTTTGTGCTTTCCTTTAACAGTTCTTTTAATATATCCAGTTTCAATAAGCTCTTCCTTAATATTAGCAAGATCAGCTTCTGTTACTGAAATCTCAATTGCATTGATAATAGATTCAAGGTAACTTATTTCTTCAGTAATCTCCTGAATAAGACGGATTCCGGCTTCATAGGTTCTTTTAAGCTTGTTATATCTTGCAAAATATTTGTTGGCATTCTCAATTGGTGTGAGAGTGTTATCAAGCGGAATCTTAATTGTAGTATTATCGTAATAATTAAGTGCTTCATATTCCTTAGAACCTGCAGGAATACTGTAAGCGTAGGTTGTAAGAAGTTCGCCGTAGATACGGTATTTGTCTTTTTTCTCAGTGTCCTTTATCTGCTTTTCCTGAATGTCAAGTTTCTTGTATGCTCTTTCAAGATGTGTTGTTACAATTCTTCTTATATCAACAGACTTCTGGTGGATTCGTGTTGCAATCTCTTTCTGTCTGTAATAATCGATAATCAGTCTGCTTATCGAATCATATTCTGTGTGGTTGTCATACATAGAAAGCTTCACAGCGGCAAATTCTGCAGGCACACCGTTGTCAGTTACCATATCGGGGTGGTAGATACCATTTCTTACATCAGACATAAGTGCGTCAAATACGTTGTATAATGCATCTTTCATAGGCTCATCAAGGCAGTTGGCAGGGTGTCCGCCATCAACTCCGGCACGGTATGCAAGCTCTTCTGCTATACATGTGCTTATTCCTGTATAGCTTGAAAGCAGTGCCTTGACAACAGGTACAGGCTTTGTAAATACTGTTTCGTCAAAATGCTTTCTGTCAGCTTCAAGCGGATTAATCTTGTCAGAAGTATTAGGAATGAAATAAGGTCTTCCAGGTAAAACTTCCCTGACTGAGCTTGTCTGTGCTGATATATGCTTGATACTGTCTAATATAGTATTATTGTCGTCACATAATATTATATTGCTGTGCTTGCCCATGAATTCTGCGATTATGTGCTTTCTGCACAGGTCACCGAGTTCGTTTAAATGTTCTGCCTCAATATCAATTACACGTTCAAATTTTGGTTGTGTTATAGATATTATTCTTCCGTTGTTCAAATGTTTTCTAAGAAGCATGCAGAAATTCGGTGCAGTAGCAGGGGATGGCTTGTTATCGTCTGTAAGATATGCAAGAGGAAGCGATGCATTTGCAGATAAAACAAGTCTGTATTGACCAGATTGTGTCTTTATTGTAAGCATTATTTCATCGGCTTCAGGCTGTGATATCTTGTAAAGTCTTCCGCCGTTAATTGTGTCGTTTAATTCATTAACAATACTGGATATTGTAATACCATCGAATGCCATAATGTCTCCTTTAATTAGTAATATTCATTAATCTTATTGCATTATATTAACATACTTATTGCTGTAAGTCTTGTTATCTTTCACAAAAATTGGTATACTTTCCTAAGCATTATATGCAAATGGAAGGATAGAAACAATGATTAAAAGTATGACAGGCTTTGGCCGGAGTGAAATAGTTAAAGGTAACAGAAAGATTTCAGTTGAGATTAAGTCAGTTAATCACAGATATCTTGAGGCAGGTATCAAGATGCCTAAGAAGCTTAATGTATTCGAGAGCAGAATGAGAGACTTACTTAAGAAGTATGCAACAAGAGGCAAGATTGATATATTTATTAATTATGAGGATGATTCAGAAAGTCAGGTTAATCTTAAGTTCAATCAGAATATAGCTGATGAATATATGGCTATATTTAATAATATGTCCGAAAAATACAATCTTAAAAATGATATGACTGTTGGAGGTCTTGCCAGATTTCCAGAGGTTATCACAATGGATGAAGTGCAGGAAGACGAAGAGAAGCTGTGGCATTTTATAGAGGAAGCTATGAAGGCAGCCTTAGAACAGTTTGTTAATACAAGAATTCTTGAAGGTGAGAATCTTAAGAAAGATCTTTTAGGAAAGTTAGACCACATGGAGGAGCTTGTTGCATTTGTTGAAAAGAGAAGTCCTGAGATTATGAAGGAATACCGCAGCAAGTTAGAGAGTAAGGTAAAAGAACTTCTTGGCGATACAACTATTGATGAGAGCAGAATCGCAACAGAGGTTATTATATACGCAGACAAGATATGTGTTGACGAAGAAACTGTAAGATTAAGAAGCCATATCGAGCATGCAAGAAAATGTCTTAACGAGGATGGCGGCATTGGAAGAAAGATGGATTTCATTGCACAGGAGATGAACAGAGAGGCTAACACAACTCTTTCTAAGGCTAATGACATTGAGATATCTAATGCAGCTATTGACTTAAAGACTGAGATTGAGAAGGTAAGAGAGCAGATTCAGAACATTGAGTAGGCTTTCAATATATTTTTAATGGGTTTTGATTAAATTTACTTGATTGTTTCGGGCTTGTTAGGTATAATAACTTGTGCATTTTATGTGCAGAATGAGGTAATTATATGAGCAAAGGACTATTATTAGTTATTTCAGGATTTTCTGGTGCAGGAAAAGGAACTGTTATGAAGCGACTTTTAGAACTTCATGACGAGTATTCACTTTCTATATCAGCTACAACAAGAAAGCCAAGAGAAGGCGAAGCTGATGGAAGAGAATATTTCTTTAAGACTGTAGAAGAATTCGAGAAGATGATTGCTGAAGATGCTTTAATAGAGCATGCACAGTATGTTGGCAATTATTACGGAACACCAAAGGCATATGTTGAAGAACAGCTTGATAAGGGCAACAATGTTATTCTTGAGATTGAGATACAGGGTGCCATGAATATCAAGAGAATGTTCCCGGATGCAGTGCTTATGTTTATAACACCACCGTCAGTGGCAGAACTTGAAAAGAGACTCCGTGGCAGAGGAACAGAAGATGAGGCGACAATTAAAGCCCGTCTTTCAAGAGCAGCAGAGGAAGCAGAAGGTGTTGAGGATTATGATTACATAGTTATCAATGATGAAGTCGATTTATGTGTCGGCCGTATTCATGATATTGTGTTATCTGAGAAGATGAAAGCTAAGTATAATCTTGGACTGATTAATAATATTAAAGAAGAATTAAAGGTTTATTCGAAAGGAGAATAATATAATGATACATCCATCGTATACTGAATTAATGGCTGTAATTAACAGTGAGGTTGAAGAGGGCGAGCAGCCTTTAGTACAGAGCAGATATTCAATTGTTAAGGCAACTGCTAACAGAGCTAAGGAAATCATTGATGCAAGAAGCGTTGAGGAGAAGATTGCCAAGGCAAGAATTGAAGCAAGCAACAAGGAAAAAGAGAAAGAAAAGGACAAGGATAAGGTTGAGGAGAAGAGAATCTCTAAGGAAGATGAGAGAAAGCTTCAGGTTGGAACTCCTCTTGTAAGATGTTCAGAGAAAGACAAGCCATTATCAATCGCAGTTAAAGAATTCTACGAAGGTAAGGTTAAGATTCTTGGAAGTACAGACGAGAATACTTCATTATAATTAACAAAGACTGATGTTAAGGGCAACTGCTTGTATGGGCGGTTGCCCTTTTGTGCGAGTAGTGATGAGAATACAAGCGGGAATCACACAATCATGCTTGCATGTATTGTGTGATTATCGCTTGCATTCGAGGAGCACCGCGACAACGACAGAACGAAGTTCTGGAGTATGAGCTACGAGAAAAAATGAGGAGTTTGAAATTTTATGACGAATAGATATGATGAGAAAGAAAGACGGATTCACTGTGCATTTTCAGAAAAATGCGGTGGCTGTGATTATGCCGGGATGAAATATGACAATGAACTTGCAGTTAAGCAGAAGTACATTGAAGAACTTTTTGGCGAATATGTAAAAGTTGATGATATTGTAGGAATGTACAGACCAATACATTACCGCAATAAAGTTCATGCAGTTGTAGGACTTGATGATTCCAGAAATGTAATAGCAGGAACCTACGAGGAAAACAGCCACAGAATAGTTGATACATCGGACTGTATGATTGAAGATTCACAGTGTACAGACATTATTAAGGATATTAAAGAACTAATAGCTTCATTTAAATATCAGCCATATGACGAAGATGCGGGAAAGGGAATGATCCGACACATTCTTTTAAGAAAAGGATTTTCGACAAAGGAGATTATGCTTGTTATTGTTACAGCAGGAGTCGCATTTACATCAAAGAACAATTTTCTTAAGGCATTATGTGAGAAACATCCGGAAATTACTACAATTGTGCAGAATATTAATGACAGGCGCACAAGCATGGTGCTTGGAAAGAGAAATATTGTTCTTAAGGGAAAAGGTTATATCGAGGATGTGTTGTGTGGCTGCAGATTCAGAATAAGCCCGACATCATTCTATCAGATTAACCACCAGCAGACTGAAAAGCTGTACAAAAAGGCAATCCAGCTTGCTGACATATCAAAGAAAGATACTGTAATTGATGCATACTGTGGCATTGGTACTATAGGAATAGTAGCATCTAAGAAGGCTGGTAAAGTTATCGGCGTTGAACTTAATTCAGAAGCTGTATCAGACGCCAAGATAAATGCTTCAATTAACAATATAAAGAATGCCACATTTGTTAATGCTGACGCAGGAGATTTCCTTGTTGAGTATGCGAAAAATGCAAAGGCAGATGTTGTTATCATGGATCCGCCAAGAAGCGGAAGCACACCGGAATTTCTTAATTCTCTTCTTAAGATTAAGCCAGACAGGATTGTGTACATTTCATGCGGACCTGATACACAGGCAAGGGATATAAAGGTGCTGGTTAAGGGTGGATATAAGGTTACGGCATGTCAGCCTTTTGATCTGTTCCCGCATACGGAGCATGTGGAGACGGTTGTTCTTTTGTCCCAACTGAAACAAAAGCCGGATGATTATATTAATGTCACGATTGAACTTGATGATATGGATATAACATCTGCAGAGACTAAGGCAACATATGATGAGATAAAGGAGTATGTGTTTGAACATAATGCCGGCATGAAGGTTTCCAATCTGTATATTTCACAGGTAAAGAGAAAATGTGGAATTGAGGTTGGGAAGAATTATAATTTACCTAAAAATGAAGATAGTAGGCAACCACAGTGCCCGGAGGATAAAGAGAGAGCAATTGTGGAGGCATTGAAGCATTTTAAGATGATTCAGCAGAAATAAAATGAGTTTGTTCAATCGGAATTTGTGGAGAGATTTCCTGAACTTTCCGTGTTTTTCAAGGCATGCAGAGCCTTGTATGATGAAATGATATGTATTTTCCCTTGTTTTTGCCCTTGTGAGATAATCGTGAGGGAAATAAGGGAAATTTCTTTTTAGTCATTGCCTGCCACTTTGTCGAGAAGCCTTGCCGAATCTCGCTTAGCTTTTCTGGTGGAGTGAGCATAGACATTCATAGTGGTACTGACATCTGAGTGTCCTAACAGTTCCTGCACATCCTTTGGAGCAGCTCCGTTTGAAAGCAAGTTGCTTGTATAGGTGTGTCTTAACTGGTGAAAATGAAATCTTTCAAATCCCTCCAGCCTATTGGAAACTGACCGGCACACAAGACCAAGTGTGCTTGGTAATTCAAGGCAACCATCCGGTCTTAAGCAGACAAATGATATTTCCTTATATTCTTCAGGAACAGCCTGTGTTCCATCCAGATGATAATATTCATAATACACTCTGTTTTTGTCCTGTACTTCTTTGTAGTAATTGCGGTGATAGAGTTCACTATACTGCATCCGGTTTTTAAGCTGTTCTTTTCTTGCTTCTTTCAGTATGCCTGCTAGCGTATCTCCGAAATCAACAATTCTTACTTTTTTTCGTTTGGTAGGTCCAATGATGTTCTTGTGTCTAGCTCCATCATAACGGATACTTCTCTTGATAGTCAGGTATTGTTCCTCAAGATTAATATCCTGCCATGTAAGACCACAAACCTCACCGATGCGAAGCCCTGCGTAATATGCTATCTGAATTGGCAGTATTGCTGGGGGATTCTTTTCTTCAAGGTATTTTATTAACCTCTGGTAATCTTCGTGTGAAATTGGCTGAACACCTTCTTCAATGTCATCATCCGAAAATAAATCCACATCCTCCGCCTGTTTTTTCAGCTTGATATACTGCATTGGATTGAAAGTAATAAACTGCTTTGGAAATACTGCAAATCGGAAAGCCTGCTGTAATACAGCAGAAAATGAATGGATATAATCCTTGCTGTATCCCTTTTTGACAGTTCCATCCGGATATTCGCCACCAAATGTCAGTAAATCAAAGAATGACTGTAAATGTTCCGCAGTAACATTTTTTAACTTTCTGTCAGCAATAGGATGTTTCTTGATAACCCTTATTGCACCGAGATAGTTTTCAACAGTTCCATTGCTTAATGTCCCTGTCTTTAGTTCTTCCTCAGACCATAAATTAAGTAAATCACCTACAGTGAGATTATCTGTCTTAGCAACAAACTTTTTATTATCATAATCATCCATTGCCTGACGGAGCAGTTTTTCCGTTTCACTCTTGCTTTCTGTTCCAGCGT
>ENA-OYYV01000485-OYYV01000485.1-human-gut-metagenome-genome-assembly--contig:-NODE-485-length-19559-cov-5.799631_pt1 | contig 19559 bp, 26 predicted proteins | sample MGYA00244069_ERZ653462 | MGnify/ENA primary metagenome ERZ653462 (study PRJEB26926, sample SAMN06165170) | human gut metagenome | biome: ENVO:00009003; feature: ENVO:2100002; material: ENVO:00002003...
CTACGTCACCGACCACCGGGACGAGATGGGCAAGGCGAAGTCCATGACCCTCACCTTCGGCGAGGTGGGCTTCCGGCTCTCTACGTCCGTTTCCCTGCCCAGGGCGAAAGAGAAGCTCGAGGAGATCATCCGCAAGCTCAAGTCCCGGCAGATGACCGACTGCATCATCGTCGAGGAGAAGGTCAGCAAGGAGGCTCTCAAGAAGTACGGCGAGGACACCGTCAACGCGGTCGGGGCCACCTGGAAGCAGACCGACGCCTTCGGCTATGACGTCAACATCGCCAAGCTGGAACAGATCAAGGCGGGGCAGTAAAGGAGGCTCAGGGAATGGCAGCAGCGAAGACGGGGCACAAGCAGCCCTCTATCCGCACCCTCTGGGCGATCGCCAAGTCCCCGGAGCTCCGGCTCACGGACGAAGACCTTCACGCAATCGTCTACCGCGAGACGAAGAAGGAGTCCATCCGGCAGCTCACCCAGGGGCAGATCAACGCGGTCGCCCGGGTGCTCCAGAACATGAAGGACAGCGTGAACCGCGACGCCCGCACTAAGCGCACCGACACCGGGGGCGACGCCCGCACCGTCCAGCAGCGGCGCAAAATCTACGCACTCACGGAAGCTCTCGGGTGGAACGATGACCCCCGGCGCATCCAGGGCTTCGTCAAGCGCGTCGCCCACGTCGACCGCATCGAGTGGCTCTCCACCGCACAATGTGAGAAGGTCATCGAGGGCCTCAAGGCTATCCTCGCCCGCCAAAAGAAGAAAGAGGTGGGAGAAGCATGATCGGCGGCATCGAGAAGACCGTGGCGAAGATCATTCGCCCTATTCTTATCACGGAGATCCTCCGGGCTCATCGCTTCCTTGCCGGCGAGTTCACGCCCGAGGAAAGGGCGGAACTGGGGCAGCTCACAGATGAGCAGCTCATGGCAGAGGCCCGGGTCGCCGGTGCCGCCGTGGAGCTCCGGCAGAAGTCCGAGGTGGCCGAGTATATGCGGCGCACCCTTGCCACCCAGGAGGCGCAGGGAGCCCCCACACGGGGCCCTATGAGTTAGGGGGGCGTGGATATGCCACAGCAGAAGAAACGGCTCACGCAGCGGCAAAAGGCCGAGAGAGCGGCGCTCAAGAAGGAACTCCAAGAGAAGGGGCTCATCCCGCCCGACAAGCCCCGGCTCAATCGGAAGAAGTTCGCCCGGGAAGTGCTGGAGGAGTTTGGTCGGATGGACGTTTACACCGCCGACTTCTATCTCCGCAAGGCGATCGGGTGCATGGTCTCCCCGGATATGCGGGAGGTCGGCCCGGAGGAAGTGGGCGTCCTCAAGCTGCTCAAGATCGCGGTCGAGTCGCAGAAGTTCACAGAGGCCCTCGAGGCGGAGGGCCGCGACAACTACACCATCGGGGAGTATATCGACAAGGTCGTGCTCCCCGTCATAAAACTATAGGAGGCTTATATCATGACCAAGAGAAACAGCACAGAGACCGCCCAGGCGGTCAACACTACCCCGGCCCAAGAGCCGGAGATCAACGAGGTCGACGGCGACCCCATCTTCCACGCGGATGAGGAGGAGGGCGACGGCGATGAGTAAGGTCAAGGTTTGTCTCGACGCCGGTCACACCGGGAGCAAGTACAACCAGAGCCCGGTCGTGAAGACCTACTTCGAGAGCGCGGCGATGTGGAAGCTGCATCTCAAGCTCAAGGCCCAGCTCGAGGCCAGGGGCTTCGAGGTCGTCACCACCCGCAGCGACATCGACACCCCTCTCGGCGTCTATGAGCGCGGCATGGCCTCTAAGAGATGCACCGTATTCATCTCCCTCCACTCCAATGCTTGCGGCACGGAGAGCGTCGACTACCCGGTCGCCTACAGGGCGCATGACAATCTCAACGGCGTGGACGGCCTCGCCCTCCAGCTTGCGAGGAAGGTCGGCGAAATCATGGGCACCACACAGGCGGGACGCACCGCCACCAGAAAGAACAGCGCGGGCGGTGAATACTACGGCGTCCTCCGGGGTGCCCGGGCTGCTGGCACCCCGTTCTATATGCTCATTGAGCACAGCTTCCACACCAACACAAAGGCGACGAAGTGGCTTCTGGTGGACGCCAACCTGGACAAGCTGGCGGTCGCCGAGGCGGAACTGCTGGCGAGCTACTTCGGTACCGCCGCCCCTGGCGATGAGAAGACAGCGATCATGGGCGACGCCCAGGCCACGGCGCAGCAGATGGCCCTCTTTAGTCGGAGCAAGAACCCGGCCCCGCAGCTCACGAGCTGCACCCTGGAACAGCTCGCCGAAATATTCCTGGAGGAAGGCAAGGCCGAGGGCATCCGTGGCGACATCGCCTTCGCCCAGAGCCTCAAGGAGACCGGCTTCTTCAAGTACGGCGGCATCGTCCTCCCGAGTCAAAACAACTACGCGGGCATCGGGGCCCTCAACGGCAACGACAAGGGACAGGCGGCCACCTTCCCCGACCCACGCACCGGCGTCCGAGCTCAAATCCAGCACCTCAAAGCATACGCCTCCACCGAGCCCCTGGCGAACGAGTGCGTCGACCCCCGCTTCCATCTGGTAAAGCGCGGCGTGGCCCCCTGGGTGGAATGGCTGGGCGCAACTGACAACCCCGAAGGCAAAGGCTGGGCCGTACCCGGCAAGGGCTACGGCGCGGGCGTTCTCAAGCTGCTGGAGCAGATCATGGCCCAGGAAGTCCCTCAGACCCCCGTCACGCCCCCGGAGGAGGACAAGCTGAGTAAATTCCCGGCGTGGCAGCGCGAGGGCTTCGCGGCTCTTGTAGAGGTCGGCATCATCAACACCCCGGCATATTGGGAGAGCCGGTTCGGCGACGCGATCACGGTCGGAGAGGTCATCGGCCTCATGGGCAAGCAGCTCGCCGCCCTGGTCAAGAAGGAGCAGGGCGAGGAGTAAGGAAAGGAGATGGGGCGATGGACGAGCTCTTGAAAGAACTGACGGTCGAGATGCTCCCGGATGGATTGTATAGACAGATCGCCGAGGCGATCGGCGTCGTCGGCTTCTATAAACTCACCGAAGTCGTGGGCGGCGCGACCGTCTACATCCCGAAGCCGGAGAGCTTAATTCGCCCCGCCCGAGACGCCCGCATCAAGGCGGAGTTCAACGGCTACAACCACCCGGAGCTCGCCAAGAAGTACGGCGTCACCGAGAGATGGGTGCGGCAGATATGCGGCGAAGGGCACCTTGAAGGGCAGCTCGATCTTTTGAACCCCGACTTCTTCGGGGATGACTGAACCGGCCAGGATCAGACCGCGTTCCTTAGAATTGCTTCGTATGTAACCTTCTGAGAAGATGCTTTAAGATAAGACTATGAGCGTAGCTCATAGTCTTATTTTTTTATCTGAAGGAGGCAAAAACATCATGAACATGGAAATCATCCAGGGCGCAGCGACCGAGATGCTGGTGAATGTCGTGCTCGCTGTCATCGCACTTGCCGGAGCCTATGCGGTCTACTACATCAGGCTCGGAGCCTCGAACCTCAAAGCCCAGACGGCCCAGATGGAGGACGAGGAGGCCCGTCGGGTGCTCGATGACGCGATCACCGACGTCACTCACCTCGCCACCCTGACCGTCAATGCGATGGAACAGACCACGGCGAAAGCACTCCGGGAGGCGGTCAAGAGCGGGGCCGCAAGCCGGGAGGAGCTGCTCGCCCTGGGCAAACAGGTCTTCGATGAGGTAAAGTCCGCCACCGCGCCCGAGGCGCAGGAGGTCATCACTCGGAACCTGGGCAGCTTCGACAAGTACCTGACCAAGTGCATCGAGAACGCTGTCCTGAAGGTCAAGAAGGACACCCCCGCCCTCCTGGTCGAGGGCGTCACATTGGAGTCCACCACCGAGGCCACCGTGGAAGACACCACCATCGAGGACGCCGGACAGTAAGGAGGGCCCCTCATGGATGTCGTACAGATCACCGCAGTTATCGGCGCAGCAGCTTCTCTCCTCTGCACCCTTGTCGTGGGTGCGCTGACCTTCTTCTTCAAGAAGACCCTGGCCAACCTGGAGAACGCCGACAAGAAGAACGCCGAGCACATCGACAAGGTGGAGGAGAAGCTCAACGACCTCAAGGCCGACCTCCCGCTGGTGTATGTCACCCGGGAGGACTACATCCGGGTCATGAACCGCGTCGAGGATAAGCTCGATCAAATCATCTACGGAAAGAAAGGAAAGGAGGAATAAGAGCTCATGGCAATCATGGACGAGCTGACGGAACAGGAAGTCAGCAAGAACAAAGCCGTCCGGGGCTACATCATCCGGGCCCTGGCGAAAGGCAACCAGAACACGCTCCTCGTCCGGCAGATCACCAACGCCCTTGTCGCTGATGGTCTGATCTACTCCCCGGACATCTCGAAGCACCTGGAGTATCTGGAGGAGGCTGGCTATATCATGTTCACCAGCCGGACGGCCAACGCCTACAACGCCTACAGAAAGGACGCCGTCATCAAGCTCACCAGGAAGGGAGTCGACCTCCTGGAGAACACGATCGACGACCCCGGCGTCGATGTCTAAGGGCGAGAGACGCCGGACGCGGGTGAGCTCGACGATCGACCGGCTCCCGGATGATGTCAGGACGGAGCTCGATCTTCGGCTCTCCGACACGGCGAACACCTACGAGGAGCTCTCCACATGGCTCAAGGAGGAGGGCTACGAGATCAGCAAGTCGGCGGTCGGGCGATATGCCCTCCGCAGTACCAAGGCGGCGCAGCGCGTCGCGGAGACCATCCAGCGCACCCAGGCGATCGCCCAGGCGGTCGAAGCTCACCCGGAGCTCGACTACACGAAGGCGGCGAGCATGGTGCTCATGGATGGCCTCATGCAGCGGGTCAGCACCGCCGAGGACGACTTCGCGGAAATGCCTCTGGATAAGGCGGGGCGGCTCATCGCGTCCCTCTCCCGGAACGCCACCTACGAAAAGCGCGTCCGGCAGGAGATGAAGAAGAAAGCCGAGCTCGCCTTCGACCAGATGGAGACCGAGCTCATGGCGGCGATCAAGCAGCACCCGGAGCTCGCGGGCGAGCTACATGACGTTCTTGCCCGGGCAAGGGAGAAGGTGGTCACGGATGGCGATTGATCTTAACGACTACCTCGAAAAGCTGGAAGAGCCGGAAGACCGGGAAGCGGTCGCGAACCGTTCCTACCAAGAGGAACTTTTTCTCGATTATGTTGTCCGGGACAGCAACTTCCCCGAACGGCGGGCGCAGCTCCTCCGGGACTTCAAGGCCGGGGCGGAGCTGACCGGCCCGAAGGGTTTGCGCCGGAAGCTCGGGGCGATCGACCTCGAATACTTCGGGCGGGCCTATCTCTCTCACTACTTTGTCCGAAAGTCCCCCGCCTTCCACGGAGAGCTCGATCGGATATGGAGAGAGGGCGTCATGAAGGGCATGAACCCCACGGATGAGGCGAAGGCGATCGGCAGGGCGGACGGGTGCCGCAGAGCGATCGAGGCCCCGCGTGGTCATGCCAAGAGCACGACCTTCACCTTCAAGGACGATCTTCATGCCGCCCTCTACGCCTATAAGCACTACATCATCATCCTCTCGGACAGTTCCGAACAGGCCGAGGGCTTCCTGGCCGACATCAAAACGGAGCTTGAAGAGAACGCCGCACTCCGTGAAGACTTCGGCGAGCTGGTGGGCAAGGTCTGGAAGGCTTCGGTCATCCTGCTCGCCAACGGGGTCAAGATCGAGGCTATCGGCTCCGGCAAGAAAATCCGTGGACGTCGGCATAAACAATGGCGACCCGACCTCATCGTGTGCGATGACCTTGAGAACGACGAGAACGTCAACACCCCGGAGCAGCGCAAGAAGCTCCGGGACTGGTTCTATAAGGCCGTGTCAAAGGCGGGCGACACCTACACCGACATCGTCTACATCGGCACGCTCCTCCACTTCGACGCGCTGCTTGCCAACGTGGCAAAGAACCCGAGCTACAGAACGGTCAAGTATCAGGGCGTCATCTCTTTCGCAGAGAACGCGGAACTCTGGGACGCGTGGGAGCAAATCTTCACCGATCTCACGAACGACCGCCGACAGGAAGACGCCCGGGAGTTCTTCGACGCCAACCGGGCCGAGATGCTGGAGGGCACCGCTGTCCTCTGGGAAGAGAAGCTGTCCTACTACGACCTCATGGTCATCCGCATCTCAGAAGGTGAGGCGTCCTTTAACAGCGAAATCCAGAACGACCCCATCGACCCGGAGAACTGCACCTTCCAAGAGGAGTGGTTCGACTTCTGGGACGACGAGGGCAAGCAGCTCCCCGACTTCTCTGACCCGAAGTTCATCTTCATCGGCGCGAACGACCCCTCCCTGGGCAAGAACAAGAAGTCGGACACGAGCTCCATTTTCGCACTCGCGAAGGACACCGGCACCGGCTACATCTACGTCGTGATCGCGGACATCGCAAAGCGGAAACCCGACCAGATTATCGAGGACGCCCTGGAAGCAAGCCGCCGCCTCAAGCGTGACTACAAGAGGCCCTACTACAAGTTCGGCGTCGAGACGGTTCAATTCCAGTATTACTTTGCCGAGATCATGCGGCAGAAGGCCGCAGCCGTGGGCGAATACCTCCCCATCGAGGAGATCAACTCCACCCAAAACAAGGACGCCCGCATCCAGTCCTTGCAGCCCTTCGTCAAGAATGGCTATGTCAAGTTCAGCAAGAAGCACAAAACACTCTTGAAGCAGATGACGGAGTACCCTATGGGCAAGAACGACGACGGCCCGGACGGTCTCCAGATGGCGGTCAAGCTGGCCCTCGACATCAAGGTCGGGCGTAAGGTCGACTACCGCAGCGTCATCGCCCGCGCCCTCGACTTCAAGCGCGGAGCCTACTAAGGAGGCGAGGCATATCATTCAAGAAAACACCATCATCCACGGCGACAGCCTCTCCGTGCTCCGGCAGATGGAGAGCGAGATCGTGGACGCAGTCATCACCGACCCGCCCTATGGCATCAACTACGTTTCCCAGAAGGGGGCGCGGATAAAGAACGACGACGCGCCCTTTATCTGGTTCCTGTACGACGCCTTCCGGGTGCTCAAGCCCGGGGGCACACTCATCTGCTTCACCCGCTGGGATGTGGAGCAGACCTTCATCGACGCGATGAAGCTGGCGGGCTTCCAGGTCAAGAGCGAGGTCATCTGGGACAAGGTATATCACGGAATGGGCGACACGAAAGCAGCGTTTGCGCCAACCCATGAAAACGCGGTCTTCGCAATCAAGGGGAAGTTTGCCTTCCCTGGGCACCGACCGAAGGACGTGATCTCGTGCCATAAGCTCAGCGGCTCCAAGATGATACACCCGACCGAGAAGCCGGTGGGGCTCCTTGCGAACCTCATCACGTCTGTCACGAAACCCGGCGACTTCATCCTTGACCCCTTCGCCGGTTCCGGCTCCACCCTTGTCGCAGCCAAGAAGACCGGGCGGTGTTTCGTCGGCATCGAGCTCGACGATGAATACTACCAGAAAGCGGCCCGCCGCATCGAGGAGGCGATCGAATGAGCAAGGGCAAGGGCAACCGAAAACGGCAACAGCCCGTCCAGGCCGCGCCCGTGAGACGCCCGGACGTCCGTGAGATCGCCGTCGCCCATGTTACGGACAAATACAGCGAATATCCCTCGAACGGGCTCACTCCCGTCAAGCTGGCGGAGATCTTCCGAGAAGCTGACGCGGGCGACGTGCTCCGGCAGATGGAACTATTTGAGGAGATGGAGGAGAAAGACCCCCACCTGTTCAGCCAGCTCCAGACCAGAAAGAACGCCGTCACCGGCCTCGACTTCGAGATCATCCCGTTCAGCGACGACCCCAGGGACAAGGAGATCGCCGACTTCGTGGAAGAGCAGCTCAACGGCATCGAGAGCTTCGAGGACGTAGAGACCGACCTCCTGGACGCGATCGGCAAGGGTTTCGCTGTTTCCGAGATCATGTGGGGCTACGATGAGGGGCACGTTGTTGTCCAGGAGATCAAGCCCAGACATCAGAAGCGGTTCTTCTGGGACTCCATCGACGACTCCTTCAAAGTCCGAACACAGGAGACCCCGGAGGGCATCCTGCTCCCTGGCAACAAGTTCATCTTCCACAAGTACAAGGCCCGCAGCGGCCACCCCTCCCGGGCGGGCATCCTGCGCGTCGTGGCCTGGATGTACTTATTCAAGAACTACGACCTCAAGGACTGGGTCAGCTTCGCCGAAGTCTACGGACTTCCCCTCCGCCTGGGCAAGTATGCACCGGGCGCGAGCGACGCAGACAAATCGGCCCTCATGCAAGCCCTCATCCAGATCGGCGCGGACGCGGCGGGCATCATCCCGGACGGCACGACGATCGACTTTATCACCACCGAAAAGACGTCGAGCTCTGACCTCTATGAACGGCTCGCCCGTTACTGCGACGAGCAGATCAGCAAGGCCGTCCTCGGCCAGACTCTAACCTCAGACTCTGGCGGCGGCAGCTACGCCCAGAGCAAGACCCACAACGATGTCCGGCATGACCTGACCGTCGCAGACTGTAAGGCTCTGGCGTCCACACTCCGGCGCGATCTCATCCGCCCGCTGGTTCTCTTTAACTTCGGCGAGGACAAGCGCATCCCGAAGATACGCTTCGACTGCGAGGAGTCCGAAGACCTCACCCAGACGGCGAACATCCTGGACGTCCTCATCGGGAAGATTGGGCTCCGCGTCCCGACGAGCTTCATTTACAAAAAGTTTTCCATCCCGGAGCCGGAGGCAGACGAGGAGATCGCAAAGCCGACCCACCAGACCGCAGGGCCCGGGCTGCTCCCCTTCAAGCTCGACCCGGTCACGGAGCAGATCGCGCTCAAGGGTGGCGGTGACGATGGGCTCGGAACACAGCAGCACATCGACAAACTTGCAGCCGCCGCCGTCCGGCGCGGGGCTGGCAGCTTCAAGCGTGCCTTCGGGCCGGTTCTCAAAATGATTGAGAAAGCCGACACCCTGGAGGAGCTCCGCGAGATGATGGAAGATGATGCAGCCGTCGCCGATCTCTATAAGGCGATGGATGTGTCCGAAGTTGAGGAGCTGCTACAAAAGGTCATGCTCTTCGCAGACCTTGAGGGGCGGGTGCTGGAAGATGGCCGACATTGACGCGATCCTGACCCGGAAGGACATGACCTTCGAGGAGGCCGTCGCCTACTTCAAGGAGCGCGTCCCGGTCACGGCTTCGCGGTTCTACCAGATCGCCGAGGAATACCGTGGGCTCGCTTTTACGGTATCGGGCTATACGAAAGCCCGGATGCTCAAGCGGTTCTACGACGAGCTGCTCGCCGCGCTGGAGGATGGCATCACCCTCTCGGAGTTTCGGGCAAATATGAACGAGTTCTTAGAGTCGGAAGGCTACGAAGGACTCGACCCGCTCCAGGCCGACAACATCTTCCGCACCAACATCCAGACGGCCTACAACGTCGGCCACTATGAACAGATGACCGACCCGACCGTCAAGCAGCTCCGCCCATTTTGGCAGTATGACGCCGTGAACGACTCTCACACACGACCGAGCCACCTCATCATGGACGGCAAGGTATACCCGGCAGACTCCCCCGTTTGGGACACATGGTTCCCACCGAACGGCTTTCGATGTCGATGCACGGTCAAGACGCTCTCGAAGCGTCAGGTCGAGCGGCGAGGTCTTACTGTAGAGACCAGGGCACCGAGCGGCGCACTACCCGACCCCCAATTCTCGACCAACCCCGCAAAGGTACGTTTTGAGCCCGACCTCAAAGGCTACCCGGAGCCGCTCGTCAAGGCATACCGAGAGCGGGAACGAGGGTGGGAAAGCTCGTAGTGCCGTGTATGGCCGTGAGAGCCCCGTAGAGGGCCGTAGAACGGCGGGCGTCCGCATGGGGGCGTGTACCCGGAGAACGCCGCGTAGGGGCGTTTGCACGCGTGCTAACGGCATTATGAACGGTTCAAAGCGAAACCCGAAGGAGGACAACAACAAATGAAGGACTTTTTCATCCTCAAGGGCGGGCAAATGGAGGTCGATGGAGCTCCTGAGACCATCCCCATCCTGCCCCTGGGGCACGTCGTCAGCTCGAAGGGCGAGTTCGACGTGGATGATGAGAGCTTCCGGGCTATGAAAGCCCAGATCGCCCAGCGCGGCGTCGACCTCGTTGTCGACTATGAGCACCAGACCCTCAAGGGGGTCGAAGCCCCTGCTGCTGGATGGGTCAAGGAGCTCAAGGCCGAAGACGGCTACATCAAAGCCGTCGTCGACTGGACGCCCAGAGGGGCGCAGTACCTCGAGAACAAGGAGTACCGCTACATCTCCCCGGTCGTCACCGTCAGCAAGCAGACCGGCAAAGCGATGGGGCTGCACTCCCTGGCTCTTACCAACACCCCCGCAATCGAAAAAATGAACCCCATTATCAACTCTGATACTTTTGAAGGAGGACAAAACAACATGGATATGCAGAAACTCGCGCAGCTTCTCGGCCTGGGCGCAGACGCCACCGCCGACCAGATCGAGGAGGCCCTGGAGTCGATCATGGCCGAGAACAAGAGCCTCAAGGAGGGACAGCAGCCGCCCGACGACAAGGTCGTTGCGAACAAAGCGGTCTGCGAACTGCTTGATCTCAAGGCTGGTGCTCCCGTGGCGGACGTCACCGCGAAGATCATGGAGCTCAAGGGCGGCGTCATCAATGGCGTCAATGTGATCGAAGAGCTCAAAGCCCTCAAGCAGCAGAACGCCGAAAACGCGGCGGACGAGGCTGTCACCCTGGCCCTCAAGGGCGGCAAGATCACTCCGGCACAGAAGGAGTGGGCCAAGAGTTACGCTCTGTCTGACCCGAAGGGGTTTGCGTCCTTCGTTGAGAAGGCCCCCCAGGTGGTGCCGATGGGCTCCGTGAAGCTCGATGACGACCTGGCTCTCAAGCATGACGCCCTCGATGATGAGACCATGCTCGTGTGCAAGCAGCTCGGCATCTCCAAAGAAGATGCTGAGAAGTACGGTTTGAAGGAGGACTAAGACAATGGCAGCACTTAAAAATGTTAGAGACACTTCCGAGATCGCCAACGACGGCAAGACCCTTTCCCTCCCTGTCAAGGCCAGCACTACCATCTACCAGGGAGCCCTTGTTGCCCTGGACGCCAACGGCTACGCTATCCCCGGCAAGAAGGCGGCGGGGCTGACCGCAGCGGGCCGCGCCGAAGAGACCGTCGTGAACAGCGGCGCAGACGGCGACCAGACCATCCGCGTCACTCGCGGCGTCTTCGTGTTTGAAAACACCAGCACCACCGCGAACAAGATCACCGCCGCCCATGTCCTCAAGCCTTGCTACATCGAGGACGACCAGACCGTCACCGCTCTCGCTACCGGCACGTCCGCTGCTGGCCTTGTTGTCCGTGTCGATGATGACGGCGTGGCCGTCGAGATCGGCAGAGGCGTCACCGTAACCACCGCAGCAGCGGGCTAACCCAAGAAGGAGGATATAACATTATGATTATCACTCAGCAGTCCCTGAGAGGCATTTATGTCGGCTTCAACACCCTCTTCAACAAAGCCTTTGAGGGCCAGAAGCCCAGCTTTGAGCGCATCGCGACGGTCGTCCCGTCCACCACCGACGCTGAAACCTACGCATGGCTCGGCGACATCCCCGGCATGAGAGAGTGGATCGGCGACCGGGAAATCCAGAACATCACCAGCAGCGACTACACCATCAAGAACAAGGACTTCGAGCTGACCGTGGGCGTCCCCCGCAACGCGATCGAGGACGACAAAATCGGTCTCTACACCACTCCTATCCAGATGCTCGGCGAGGCCGCCGCCCAGCACCCCGACGAGCTCATCTATGCGCTGCTCGCAAATGGGTTCACTGCCAAGTGCTACGACGGCAAGGCGTTCTTTGCTACTGACCACGAGGTCGGCAAGGGCACCGTGGCCAACAAGATCACTGACAAGCTCTCTCTGGAGGCGTACATCGCCGCCCGCGCTATGATGAGAGGCTTCAAGAACGGCAAGGGTCGCTCCCTGGGGCTGGTGCCCGACCTGCTGGTCGTTCCCCCTGCTCTGGAGGGGAAAGCCCGGGAAATCCTGGTCGCTGAGTACATCAACGGCACCAAGAACACTATGCAGGGCACCGCTGAAATCCATGTCGAGCCCCGTCTGACCAGCGATGAAGCGTGGTTCCTGCTGGACACCAAGCGCCCCATCAAGCCCCTCATCTATCAGCAGCGCAAGAAGGCGAAGTTCGTCTCCATCACCAACGAGGAGTCCGTCAACGTGTTCATGCAGAAGAAATACATCTATGGCGCGGACTCTCGCGGCAACGCGGGCTTCGGCTTCTGGCAGATGGCAGTCGGCTCCGACGGCAGCAAAACCGGGGCCTAACTTCCTTGTGGAAGGGAGGGAACGATATGGGATATAGCACAAGAGCCGAAGTCCGGGAGATGATTAAGGACGACGCCCTCAACGCTATCATCGGGGACACCTTCATCGAAGACCCCGCCGAGCGTGAGGAGCTGGTCAGCCCCATCATCGAGGCGGCGATCGCGGACGCCGACGCGGAGATCGACGGCTACCTTGCCAAAAGGTACGCCGTCCCTCTCTCCCGTCCCCCGAAGGTTATCAACAAGTTCTCGAAGGACATCGCGGTCTATAACCTGTTCTCCCGCATCGGTATCGACGAGAACACCGACCAGAAGACCTACCTCAACCGCTACAACTCGGCGATCAACTTTCTCAAGCTCGTCGCAGAGGGTAAGGTCTCGATCGGGGCCGAGGCTGACGACCCGACCACCGCAGCGACAACCGGGTTCTCGGTGAAGTCTAACCCCCGGCTTTTCAGCCGGAGGCAGATGGAGGGGATGTAAGTGTATAGCATCCGACTCGAGGGTGATGTCCGAAGGCTGCTTCGCAGAACGAGGAGTCTTTCAGAAGTCGATAAAAGAGGCTTGAACGCCGCGCTCGCGGAGGGAGTTCGGGAGTCGACCCTTGAACGCTTCAAGCACAGTAAAGACCCGAATGGGAAACGCTGGAAGGTTTCTGTCAGGGCAGCAACAGAGGGCGGGAAGACGCTCATCCAGTCCTCGCAGCTTCGGAACTCCATCAACTCGAGATCGGATGAGACCGGCTTTGCGGTGGGCACCAACGTCAAGCACGCGGCGACCCACCAGTTCGGCGAAACCGGGCGCACTATCCGGGCCCGCAGAAAGAAGGCCCTCCGCTTCCAAGTGGGCGGTAAATGGGTCTCCAAGAAGCAAGTCCGCATCCGCATCCCTGCCCGCCCCTTCCTCGGCCTCTCGGACGAAGATATGCAAGAGATCAAGGAGACGACGGAGGAGTTTATCCAGAAGGAGGATTAACCCATGCTCTATGGCGAAAGCAAGCAATATCTCATCGACAAGCTCAAGAGCGCGGGCCTCAAGTCGAACCCGTACACCACGGAGAAGGCCCTCGAAAAGAGCCAAGAGTCACACGTTGGAGCGGTGCTCTTCAACTCGGAGACCATCGACCGAAACGGCTCCAAAACCAGATATAGAGACGAAGCGGGAGCGCAGAAAAAGAGGCGGAAGGTCTTCGACCGTGACCTCTCCTTCAGCGTGATAATCGGCGACTACACGGACGACGCCGTTGAGGCATTGTTCGAGCGGTTCATCGGGAGCCTTGACCGTGGCATTTATGTCGACGGCAACTTCGTACCCGTCGAGGTCGAGGGAGCGGACTGGGTCAACAAGGACGACTCGATCCTCAAGGCGCAAGTCGCCGTCCAGGTGGGTATCACCTTCAAGGGCGGCGTTTACAAGGACACGGGCTTCGCACCCCTGACGAAGGTGGAAGTCGTGGACGTAGAAAAGGACAACGGAAAGGAGCCTACAGATGGCAACTAAAAAGCCTACGGCAGAAACCGCGACCGAAGCGGCGAAGCAGCCGGAACATAACGAAGGGGCCCCGGAGCTCCTGACGATCGGCGAGCTTCAGAAACGCAAGAAGATCACACCGGGCGTTTTCGCCGGTGCGTGCTCCGTCAACGGGTGGAGACCCGGACGGACTATGACCGAGGAGGAGTTCGTGGAGGGCATCGAAAAATTCACCAACGCGCCCATGACCACCCCTCGCAAGAAAGAAAGCAAGGTGAAAAAGTAAATGCTTAGAGATGTAAAGCACACCGTCTCGGATGGACTGCTGGGCTTCGCTACGCCGACCGGCGACGGCCTCCACCTCAAGATCGGCGTCTCCCCGAAGGCTTCCGACACCCCGATCGTCGTGACCGGGGACATGGACGCCAAGAAGATCAAGGAACGCCTCGGTCTGTCTCCTCTGGCCGACATGGTGATGGACGCCGTACAGTTCGGCGCGGCCCGTGTCTTCTGCCTCCCGGTCTCGGCTACCACGGCGGGCGAGGTGAGCAAGGTTGAGAAGACTGGGGACGGCGGTGGCGGAGTGACTGTTGACGGTTCCCCGAACAACGCCTTTGACGTCATCGTGAAGATCACCGCCCAGGGCGGGCTCAATACCGCCGCCTTCGTCGTTTCCATTGATGGGGGGTATAGTTTCACCGATGAGACCACCGTCCCTGTCACGGGCTCCTATGAGCTTGCGGGAACCGGCCTGACGCTCAAGTTTACCGAAGCCACTCAGGAAGACCAGAAGCCGAGTTCGTTCCTGGTGAATGATGTCTACTCCTTCACCACCACCGCCCCCACCATGACCAACGGCGATGTTCTGGCGGCGATCGAGAAGGTCAAGAAGTTCACCCAGGAGATTGAGTTCATCCACATCGTCGGCGAAAGCAACCCTGCTCTCTGGGTGGCGATGAGCGAGGCTCAGAAAGAGCTCATGCGGGTCAATCACAAGCCCCTGTTCATCCTGCTTGAGGCTGAATATCCGACCGAGAGCGAGGACGGTACTCTTCACGACTGGGCTTTCCAGATGGAAGAAGACCGAAAGAAGGTCAAGAACAGCGACATCCAGGTTTGCGCTGCATGGGGGCGGCTCGTCCGGCTGGACGGAACCACCCAGAACGTGAACCTTGCCGGACTGGCTTCTGGTCTGTACGCAAAGGCGGCGGTTCAGACTTGTATCGGCAAGACCAGGGACGAGGCTGGGTTCGGCATCCCGAAGTCGAAGCTCCTGGAGCTGCTTCCCGCTGGATATGACGACACGATCATCGAGTTTTTGGATGTGGCGGGCTATCTGACTTTCCGGGAATATGACGGTCTTTCTGACTTCTTCGTCTATCACACGAAGATGATGAGCCCGGATGGCAGCGACTTCCGATATGCGGAAGACGTCCGCGTCAAGAACAAGATCATCCGTGAGACCCGCAAGGAAGCCTTGCAGTTCAAGAACGATGACATCGACCTGGAGGACATCCAGGGAGAGCTCGAAGCCCGGGCGAAGTTTATCAGCACCCCCCTTGATCGTATGGTGGACGACAAGGAGATCAGCTCCTACCAGACCATCGTCCTTTCCGGGCACGAGGAAACCTTCCTCGAGGACGAAACCATGCGTATTAAAATCCGCTACCTGTCCCGCGGCTATATCCGAGAGATCGAGATTGACCTGGGCCGCGCAGCTCTGGGCAGCGAATAAGAAAGGAGGATAATCAACCATGTCTCTCAAGGTAAACGGTAAAGCCTACGACTGGGGCGATGTCGACCTCAAAATCCCTGGTCTGGCCGTTCAGGTTCAGGAGATCAGCTACGACGACGAGATGGATATGGAGGAAACTTATGGGCGCGGCTCGAAGCCTCGCGGCTACGGCACCGGCAACTATAAGGCATCCGGCAAGCTCTCTCTGCTCCGCGATGACTATGATGACCTCCTGGCTTACTGCAAAGCGAAGGGGACGCCCTTCTACAAGATGGAGTTCCCCTCCATTATCGTCGCATACGCCAACGATGGAGGCCGCACGGTCATCGACGAGCTCAAGAAGGTCAGACCCATCAAACGCTCCAACAAAGCGGCCCAGGGCGACAAGAGCCTCAAGGTCGACATCGACCTCATGATTATCGGCGGCATCTTCCAGGATGGCGTCGAGCCTGTCTAAGCGTTATCTCAAAATAGTTGATAGGAGGATTTTCTCATGGACGAGATCAAGCACACCAACACCACCCAGAACAGCGAAGAGGCCCTCAAGGCTAAGTACGGAAAGCTCTACCGCGTGGGCATCATCATCCCCGTGGATGACGACGAGGAGAAGGAGTTCTCCTACCACTTCAAGCGTCCTTCCGTTCCCAGCTATGACCGTTATGTTCAGAGCGCGGCGAAGCAGGGCATCACCAAGGCGAGCAGAGTCTTCATGCTGGACGCTGTCGTGGACGAGGACAAGGAGCGGCTCAAGGCGGATATGGACGAATATCCCGGCGTGTGCATCTCCATCGGAAACAAGCTGACTGAGATCCTCGGCCTCACCGATGCAGCAAATTTGAAGAAGCTCTAAGAGAGAGGGTCGCGGGGGTTCGCGGGAGCATCGTGGAACGCGGGCTCCTGGAGATATACCGTTATCTGCCCCCGCCTCTCTTAGAGGGGTTTGACCCAGAAGCGATCGACGACATCAACGAGTTCCTCGGGTGGATAGCAAAGGCCCGAGTTGCCCAGGAACTTGAGGAGGAGCTCATAACCCGGGCGATCGTCAAGGCGTTCCCCGAGGAGTGAGCTCCTCGGTTCGCCGATCGCTTTCTTCTGCTCGCCTCCCAATCTATAAACAGGAGGTGAAAGCAAGGAATGAGTTTAGAGTCCGTTTTCAAATTGTCGCTCATTATGAACATGATCGACAACCTCACCGGCCCGATGGCGGGGGTCACGTCTGCCGTCAACGGACAAGTTTCCAAGCTGCAAAGCGTAAACCAGACCCTCGGCAGCATGGCAAAAACGGGCGTAGTCATGCAGGAGATGGGCTCCCAGATCACGGGCGCGGTGCTCGCGCCCGTAGAAGCGACGTTTGAAACGCGGCGGGCGATCGGTGAGCTTGCATCTCTGGGCGTAAAAGACCTGGGAGCGGTCGAGGACGCCGCCCGCAGTTTCTCCGACCAGTGGGCCGGGACATCAAAGGCCGACTTCATCAGCGCGTCATACGACATCAAGAGCGGTATCGCCTCTTTGTCTGACGAAGGCGTCGCGGAGTTCACGAGCCTCGCAGCTCTCACCGGCAAGGCAACAAAATCGACGGTCGGCGAGATGACGTCGCTCTTCGCTACCGGCTACGGTATCTACAAGAATTACTACAATGACCTCTCCGACATCCAGTTCGGTGAAATGTTCTCGGCGGGTATCGCGGAGAGCGTCCGAGCCTTTAAGACTTCCGGTTCTGGTATGGCCCAGAGCATCCAGTCCCTCGGCGCATCGGCGACGACGGCCAACGTACCGCTTGAAGAGCAGCTCGCAGTTCTGGGTATGCTGCAAGCCACGATGGGCGGTGCGGAGGCGGGCACGAAGTATAAAGCCTTCCTCCGCTCGGCAGCAAAGGGCGGCGAGGCCCTGGGGCTCTCCTTCCTGGACGCAAACAACCAACTTCTCTCTATGCCGGAGATCATGGACAAGCTCCGGGGAAAATTCGGAGAAACAATGGACGCCGCCGAGAAGATGGAGCTTCAGACGGCGTTCGGAGACACCGAGGCCGTGGCCCTTATCGACCTCATGTATTCCAAGACGGGGGACTTGCAGGACAATATCCTAAACCTCTACGACGCGATGGGGCAAGGCACGGGCGTCGCCCAGCAAATGGCCTCGGCGATGCAGGAGACCGAGCCCGAGAAGTTTGAACGGCTCACGCAGCGCATCCAGAACGTCAAGGAGTCCATCGGAAACAGCTTGCTCCCGACCGTCAACGACCTCATGAGCAAGGGCGAAACCGTTCTCACGAAGGTCGGCTCATGGATTGAAAAGAACCAGGAGCTCGTCAGGGTAATCATGCTCGTGGTGCTTGCAATCGGTGGCTTCTTGATGATAGCGGGCACCGTGATCGCCGTGGTGTCCGGCGTCGGCCTTATCATTACAAAAACCATCGGAGCCTTCAAAATGCTCAAGGCCGGGTTCCTGTTAGCGAAGGGTGCGCTATCCCCGCTTATAGCGTCCGTATGGAGCTTCACAGCGGCCTTGCTGGCGAACCCCGTGACCTGGATAGTCATAGGCATTGTGGCACTCATAGCGGCCCTGGTGCTGCTCTGGAATAAGTGCGAGTGGTTTAGGAACGCAGTAACCGGCGCGATCGACTTTATCGGAGAAAAAGTCGGAGCGATATTCGGTGTGGTGCAGAACGTCTTCGGCGCGATCGGCTCGGTCATCGGCTCCGTCATGGACGCAGCGAAGGCCACGGTCTCGGAAAAGCTGGACAATATGCGCTCGGCATACGAGGCCCACGGCGGAGGCATCCGGGGCGCAGCGGCGGCAGCGGTCGAGGGGGTCAAGGGCATCTATACAGCGGGCTACACCTTCCTTGACAGCCTCACGGGCGGGAAGCTCACCGCGATCAAGGACAAGTTCGTCTCCAGCGTCACGAATATCGCCTCGGGCGTCCGGGAGCGGTTCATCGGCGTCAAGACGGCCTTCTCCAACGGCATCAACACCATCAAGAACACGGTCTCCGGCGCGATCAACTGGTTCTTCACTTCTGGTCAGCGCATCGTCACGACGTTCGCCAACGGCATCAAGTCGGCGTTCTCGACGGCGGTCAACGCGGTCAAGGGTGGACTCCAAAAAATCCGCAATATGCTCCCGTTCTCCGACGCGAAGGAGGGGCCCCTCTCCACGCTGACCCTCTCCGGCCAGCGCACCATGACGACCTACGCCCACGGCCTCGTGCTGGCGCAGAACGCGCCCGCCGAAGCTATGGAACAGGGCCTCCAGAAAGCGGGAGCTACACTTGAACGCGAGCCCGCCAAGAAGGTCAGCCTTAACCGAAAGGGCGAGGACGACCAGGACAGCGAAAATGAGAGCTCCGGCTCTGGTGGCGGCAAGCAAGTCATCATTCAAAAGCTGCTCATGCAGGTCGATCTCAAGAAGATCAAGGACTTGCAGCAGCTCCTCGCGCTCCTCAAGGAGATCGAAGACTACGCCGAAAGCAACGGCACCGAGGAAGACGACCCGGACGCCGAACCAGCTCCGGCATAAGAAAGGGGGGACGACGCCCATGATCTACGTCGAAGACCAGCTCATCAAGCTCAACGGTGTCGTCCTCCCTGGCCTCGTCAAAAGTATCGAGGTCACGGAGAGCGCGAAAGTCGATGAGCAAGAGGTGGAGGGCAGCGCAGCCAAGCCCAAACAGGCGACGGGCTACGAAGACGCGAAGGTCAACATCGAACTTATCATCGACGACACTCAGACACAGACAAAATTCCAGAGGTACGCCGCGCTCCGGGCGATCTTCCGAAAGCCAGGGCAGGATGTACCGCAGCCCATCCCAATCGTCTCCGAGGACACGGCGGCACATGGCATCGAGAAGGTCATCTTCAAGAAGCTCACCCACAAGGGCGAGAACAAGAAGGGACAGCTCGCCGCCACCCTGGAGCTCTGGGAGTTCATCCCTCAGACGATCAAGGCCACCAAGGCCGGGGGCAGCTCCGGGGGCTCATCTGGTTCCGGCAGCGCGTCAGCAG
>ENA-OYYV01000494-OYYV01000494.1-human-gut-metagenome-genome-assembly--contig:-NODE-494-length-19331-cov-14.698589_pt1 | contig 19331 bp, 30 predicted proteins | sample MGYA00244069_ERZ653462 | MGnify/ENA primary metagenome ERZ653462 (study PRJEB26926, sample SAMN06165170) | human gut metagenome | biome: ENVO:00009003; feature: ENVO:2100002; material: ENVO:00002003...
CCCTTATTTCCTGTATTAAATATATTACCATAGAATACTATATTACAAAGTAATAGAAATAATAAAATAAAGGGAATAAAAGACTTTTGGAAACAAACGCCAACCCAAATTGCGCCCAATTTTCCCGGAAAAAAACTTAACTTTAATACGAAAATAAACGTATGCATATTTGCATACATGAAAATATTTTTGTATCTTTGTATTACCAAAGAGAAAGAAATACTCTCTTAGTTTTAACCCTTTAATCCCTTTTTGTTATGAGTAATTTCGTCAGTCAGATTTCAAAATGTGATGCAGATTTTGTAAAATCATTTGTTGATTTCGTTAATGGAAAAATGTCTTCTAAAAACGATACAGGCAAAGAGCTGGCTAAAGTTCATCGTTATTTGCAGCAGGAAATGTTTGAAGTTTTCTTCTGTTTTATGAAAGAACTGGCTTATAATTATAAAAATGGTAGATATGATGCTCGTAATGAAATGGCTGCTCGCTTTTCAGCAGAAGCCTATCAACGCCTCATTGAATGTGATTTTGTTTTTGATCCTAATTTTCCTAACCATTAAATGATAGAATTATGGACGAATATGATTTTCCGGAATACGGCAGACAATGTGAGTTGAAAACTCCTTGGCGTGGTTACCATCGTGGAACTATTGTAGCCCTCACTCAACGTGGCTTTATGGTTCAGCTCAGCAGTGGTGCAGAAATTGACGTTTATGAAGATGAAATAATTTTTGATTGATATGTGTAGACTAATGACATCGCAGTTGGAGGAAGCCTTGAAAGGCTTTCCTCTCTATTCCCAAGACGGCAAGGGAAAGGATGCTATTTGCCGTGCTATCTTTGCACTCGGAGGAGTACGGTGGTTCATTCTTGAAGGAGAAAAAGAAGGAAACGATACGGTTTTGTTTGGAATAGTTGTTGGTTTGATTGAAGATGAATACGGTTATTTTTCTCTCAATGAACTCTCAGATATTCAGGTTGATTTGAGTAGATTTGGTGGAGAAGGCTTTTTGAAAGTAAGGCAGCAGCCTAACTTTACTCTTGTTCCTTTGAAACGATTGCAAGATAATCGCTTACAAGAGTTGCTTTCAAAGTTTGAGTAAATAAAAAAAGAATGCTTGTACAAAAATACACGCATTCTTTTTTCTCTATATGACCTATACGGAAAAGTCAAACAAGTTTTCATTTCCATCAAAAGGAATACATTCAGCCCATGTCTGATGGTGAGGAATCAAAGTCATAAATGGATATTTAGGGTTGTTGGGATCGCATTTTTCAAATATGCCATATTGCCATTTCGAGTGCCGGGATTTTCGAACTAAAACTTCTTCAAACTTTTGCAATTTGTCAACTGCAAATTGCTGAAGAAATATTTTCTTGAAAAATTTCTTGCAGTCTACTATATCATAGCCTTTTTCTATATAATTCTCAATATCACCGAAAGTTCCTTCTATGGGGCATAGAACGAAGCGGTTTTTTCAATGATCGGGGAAAATGGGTGAAAAGCTTTGAGAACCAAAGGGTTTAGGCATAGTCGGGAAAATGGGCTGAATATTTCGAAGCGGTTTTTTCCTTTACATGGGCTTACATCTGCTTTACGTTTGAGGGGCTTTTCTTCGGATCTTCGGGCGATTGCTTTACATTGGGCTTGCAGATGGGGCTAAAACGGTCAGGAAGGGCTTTATTCTCGGCTGTGTGGCCGTTTTTTGTGCCTATTGGGTGATATGACGCATGTGCTTCCTCATTAGAAGAACTTGCTGATGCTTCCAATGACTTCAAAGACATTCATGATGCGTGATTTGTCGAATTCCTGCTCATCGTAGTCCTCTGTATTAATGGGAATGAAGCGCAACTTGCTTGGATCCGGCGACCTGCGCAGGATTTTAATGGTACGGATAGTGTCCAGTACCACTGCATAGATTTCTCCATACTGGATGTCGTTGAGTGTGCACTGTCGCAGGGCGATGATGTCGCCATGGTTTATTTTGGACTCCATGGAGTGCCCGGTAACATTGCACCAGAGGCTGGCTTTTTCAAACCCCCTTATTACGATGTTGGTGGCGGGTATGTTTACCTGAGAGTTGAACACCTCATCGAATCCCCCAATAAAGTCCACATCGTAGTATGGTGTGCCGACAGATGGGTTCATGGATGTGGTAGGCATGAACGAAGGATTGGCTTCGTCTATTGTTTTAATGCCGTTCAAATCGTCTTTTAACATGCTCCCCTTGCCGGTTAGCAACCAAGCAGGATTTATAAAATCACACTTTGTGTATAATAGTTCTGCGTCAAAAGTGTTTCTTGTGTACCAATTTGAAACAGCCTGTGAAGATATACCTAAAAACCTCGCAAAATCAGCGTTTTTACTCATATTTAGGTGCGATTTTATGGCATCAAGCATTTCTCCTTTTGATGTAAACAAAACATTATGTGTCATTTTCTTCAGCTTTTATTTTGCTTTTCATTGGTACCAAATCCAGGGTTGGAAACATACTCTGTGCTTTCAAAATCAATTCTACTCGTTTAATTTCAGCATCAATGACACTTTCAAGTCTTGTACATTCATCAAAGTCTTCCTGTGACTTGCTTTCTTTGTACCTTTTCTGAACTGTTCTCATTGCTACAACTGCATCGTAAAACTCTCGTGGATTCATACCTTATACTTACTAAAACATTATATACTTCCTATATGGTTTTGTTATTTCTAATATGGGATTTCATATTTAATTGGAAATCTGATATTATTGTTTATGCTCATTGTAATATATTTATTTTTCTGAAAAGTATTCTACAATCTCTGATCCCAGTTGCGTAAATAAATCATCTATTTCATTTGCGATGGAACTCTTTATTTCTAAGGCAAAACTGTGAATGATGGCCATCGAACGGAGTAGATAACCTTCATTGACGCTTAATGCCATAGTCGAAAACGCTTTAAATGTTTCTCCAACGTGTGGGTAATTAGTTCCGTCTATATATCTATCAATTTTTAAAAATCGTTCATCTTGGGAATTTTTTAAAGCTGAGATATAAACCAAATAGTTCAAGCTTGGATTTCCATTTTTTTCCTTGAAGTTGGAAAAAGGATATTTTTTATTTAGTTCACCGAGTTCTTGAACTATATTTCTTAATTTTTGAGTAAGCAACTCATATTCTATTTCCTTGGCAGCTTCGATAGGTGAGAGTTCTTTTGGCTCTTTCATATATTGGGGCAATTAGATGTTTAATGGTTGGGGCTATACCATTTTTCTTTAGGGTCTCCTTTCTTTTAAGAGGTTGTTTATTTTCTCGCAAAAGGATTGGGCCTCTGCTTCAGTTCGGAATACATGGCCGGCTTTTAATCGTATTTCATCAGTTCCGGGGTTATCCCACCATTCATCTGCTATAACACCAAACCCTGTGATATAATCGCAAAAATAAATGGTAAAGTAGGTCTCATGTAATTTCGGACGATAATGGGTAATCTTCTTAGATAAGCGGAGAGTTTTAGGTTCCAGCGTAGTGTAACATAGATCTTCATTGCCAACGTAGGGAATACATTGCCGATAGAATGTCTCATCGTTCATTTTGAAGGGGTAGTAGTCATTTTCTACATAACGCTCAAAATAATTAAGATTCCACTTCTCATCTTTATGGTTGCGAACCAAAACCGGTTCATTGAATGTAAAGTTCATAGTGTATTCGTGTTTTGTGTGGTGTGGGTTCGGTGTATTTACTCTTTCACCGGCTTGAATATTATTGTTATTTTGATTTCCTTCGGTTCTTCTTTCCATGAAGGTATATTCTCTTCTCCTATAGATTCTCTCAACTCATCACTATCTATAGGGAAGAAGTTAGTGTCTATTGGGAACCATTTAGGGATGAATTTACCTCGCATGGGCATGTGCAGATAGATAAAAGAACTGCCATCTTTATTTGTGGCAATGTATGCCGTTGATTGGCCGGATAGTTGTTCGGATTGGGTATTCATGTTAATCATTGTATTTGAAAAATGATTGAAAACTTGGTATTCTTACGGACTTATTCAGATAGTGCTTCTTCAATTATCATTTTTACAATTTCGTAGTTGTTGGTTTGCCAGTCTAAATCAATGTCGTGGATAGACGAATCGTAGTGGTTCGCTGAAACGTAGGAGTGGATGTATTCTACAAATGAATCTTCATCTATACCATATTCCATTGGAAAATCTTGTATCTCAGATATTTTATCAATCTCTTGAATAAGATACCTACATTCTTTGTGAGCGATAAAATCGTCAACAATACCATCATACAAATTGGTTTGACGGATATAGGCTTGGCTGACTTCGATTTTACAGCCACAAAGCATACATCTGTATTCCTTTTGGGCTTTCGAGGTTACTTCTTTAAGTGTCGTGATCATATCATTTCTATGTATTTATGTTCCCTTTAATCGTTAATTTCACAATCTTCATAAGATACCACATTGTATGGAACTTCTTTGTCGTACAACATAAATGGATTTTCGCAGGAGCAGGCATTTGCTCCAAAACCAATTTCATATTGTAGGTATTCAAGAGCATCTTCATACGTTCCTATTCCATCAGGAACGTTGATTTCTAAAATGAGTTGTATTTTCATTGATTCTTAGGTTGATAGGATTAGAAACAATGGATTTAGATATATTCAAATTCTCCATCGAGCAGGAGAACAGGTTGGCTTACACCCATCACCCATTCACCAAGTTTATTGTCTTCACCCGGTGGGGGAGGGAGAATGTCAAGAATACAACCTTTAATGATGTTATCAAACTCTGGTGAGAAAGCTGTACAGCATAAAACTTTCAGCTTTGTAGGCTTTTTCTGTTGTATACCTGGGCAGCAGGGTGCCTTTTTGTAGAATCTGTTCTGAATGGAGATGGTTCCTATTTGGTATGATTTCCCTTCTATACCGCAGTTCTTGCATCTATATATGTCATACAGCTTTTTTCCGTATTTTCGGGTTACAATATTTTGCTTTTCCCATTCGTGATGACCTGTTTCAATACTTTGTCTTATCATATTGTTTTCTTGTAAACTTCAAAATCATATACCCACACCCAGGGATTTGATTCCCATGTGCCTTTTCCGAATACTTTCTCAGTGAGGAAGGAATAGGCTTCACGAGGAGAGTCGAAAACAGGGAATTGATTGGGTATTTCATAGCTATTGTAGAAACCGAAAGACTTACTGATTTTGTTTGATTCTATTTTCCTAATACCTTCGGCCATACAGTCTTCCTCTGATATGTCTTGTAGTTTTTCTATTCGGATATTGGTAATTTGAAGTTTGGATAGCAAATACTCAAAGTCGGAGAGAATATACTGCTTGTTATTCCAACCCTTTAGCTCGTGAGCTTCAATGGCAGATAAGCCACATCCCTTTGATTCAGACAAGTATAAGAAATCGTGAGGCTTATATCCCAAGTCTTTGTAACTTTGGGCTATAGCTAAAACTTCTCCTATCTCGTAACGTGGGCAGGGAGCTATCACTTCTTCGTCTTCGTCATACAGAGTCGCATCTACTGCTTTGCCTTCCATATTCTTATATACATAGAAACCGCGTACTTCTATTCCTTTGTAAAAAGAAGGACAGGTGATAATTCTTCTCTCTTGGGTTTTCCGGCCTTCAAGTACTGCTTTGGTCAGGCCGTATTTATCATTGAACGAAATTCTTTTCATAGTTATCTAGAAATAATTGAGGATGTGATGAAATAAACGGTCAGGAGGAATAATGTTCCAATGATAAGACCGATTACAAGAGTATTCCAGAGCAAATCTTTCATGTTTTATTCCCTTATTTTTTCCTTGATGAGAATTTCTGCATCAAGGGCTTCACAGACGTTTACCAAGGTGTTTAAGGAAGGACTGGTCTTGCAGTTCTCCATATTGCATAGGTTTGAATAGGATATGCCACAAACTTGTGAAAGATTGCGTAGGGTAAATCCCCTACGCTTCCGGATCATGCTAAGGTCTTTGGTTATTTTATAGGCTATTTTATGCGTTTTCTTATTCATAGGTTTTATGTGGAACTACATAATCTGAGTTTTTTGCTTGCGAAACACGGCTATCAAGTCTTGTTTCAATGATTTTTTTGAAAATCAGACATGGCATCGAAATAGATGCAAGGATGGATAGGGTAAATACACTGATATTCCATGTGCTACTTTTTTCAAATCCGAAGCTCATGCTCACGAGGAAGGAAAGCAGCATCCATGAACCAATGAATAATGGATAACTTTTTGTTTGCCATATATTCATCAGCTTGTCGTAGAATTTAGTGATAGCTGCCAGTATTCCGGACCAACCGAATGCGGAAATGCCTACCAAAAGAAGGGCCATAGGTATAGACCGCATGCAAAATGCCAACAAAGAGAATGCAGACAATATGCTTGTTGATAGAATCAGCCCAGGAAGGGCCAATAAAAGCGTATTTATTGTGTTGTGTTTCATATCGTATTTTGTTGATGTTAGTCCGGAGTTTTTTCGAGGAAAAACTTAATCATGCTTGTATCATGTTTCATTTCCACCAATTTTCTGAAGCATCGCTTCGTGAGTTCTACATCACAGGCTGAATCATGTAGGTTCAGGTCGTTGGTTCCGACTCCAAGGAATGCTGCCAGTTCGATAAGACGTGGACGTTTGAAGACTTCTGGATTCTTCTTATCGGGCAGACGGCACAAGTCTATTGTGGCTATCATTGTGCAGTAAGTGGCGCATTCAGAAAGATTGCTGAGAAGATAGCGATGAAGATGGCAGGATAGCGTGTATGAAGCATGTTCGACAAAAGATAAATCGAATGCTACATTGTGACCTACGACCAAATCACAGCCTTTTAGGTCTTGATTGAATATGTATAGGGCGGTTTGAAGAGAAGTGGTTCCTAACTCATTCAAGCGTTGGGGAGTTAGGTTATTTACAAGGATAGCCTTGCTTTCCACCCTGTAAGGATTGGATGGATATTTGAAATAGAAGTTCTTTCTGCTCAGCACTTCCCATGTTCCGACCTCTACAACTTGCCAAGAGAGTTGCAAAAGAGAATTATAGTCAGCTTTGAAACCGGTAGTTTCAGTATCAAAGATCAGAACTACAGCATTGTTACCGGAATACGCTTCTTGCCATCCGGCATAAACAGGCAATTCTACATTTTCCAGTGCGTCAGAGGGGAGTGGTAGACCTTCATCGCGTTTCTCTTCGTAATCTTTGTTTTTTGCTACAATCTCTTTGATTTTTTGCTGACGTTCTTTCATAGCAAGTCTATATTGTTTCTTTTTAGCGGATAAAATAGCTTTTGCTCCTGTTATATCGGGGTGTACTTCGCTTTCAGAATAATATACTGCTTTGGCATTATGGAAACAATTAGTCCATCGTTCCTTGCCTTCTGCGTCTTCATTCAAGACGTACCCGGTTTTGGCCCATTGTAGTTGTGTCAGTTCCATCGTTGATTTTTATTTAAAGGTTTAGGAAAAAGGGTTGTTTTTCTCCCTTTGATTGCTCTTTGGTTTGTATGGTTGTTTTAATATTGCAAAAATACAAATAAAATATCATGTTAGCAAATTTAATAACATGAAAATCAGATATTTATCAAAAAAAGAAGGCCATTCTTGGCTTTTGCCTGAAACGGTCTTCTTCTTACTATCAATGATGATTTACTAAAAGAATACTTAGTCTAATGGGTTGAACTGGATGTTGTTTTTCTGATTTTCTGAGGGTAATACACGTCAACATCGTACATCTTTAAGATCCGGTAGATATTACTCTTGCCTCTATACCCAGTCTTCGTCATAATGTCTTTGATACTATACCCGGAACTATACATATTGATAACCAACATATAGCGTTTAAGTTTCTCCTCACTCTTGCTTTGTGAATAATCAGCTTCAAGATTGTCTATGCTCTTTTTCTTCTGAAGAAACATTTTACAAACAAGCAGTAGAACATCCTTTGTGTGAGTTTCTGGAAATAGTATATCCTGTGTATCGAGTTTGTCAGCCAATGATACAATTCTGATGTCTTGCGTAAAGCAATACTTCAGAAAAAATATCATATCGTGGTAATTGACAAAGGTGTTCGAAAAGGAATATATGATTGCTGTGTCACCTTCCTGAAGGATGTCGATAAACTCCGTCCATTTTTCTCTCCTGTTGTCAATATCAGATTCGATAAAAACAGGACAATTCATTTTTTTTAAAGAATCAATAATTACTTCTTTTTCCTCATTTCGTTGGGCTATATTCCCGTATGCGATATGTTTCATGATTGTGTTTTTATCTGCTGCAAAATTAACATTTAAAGTTCACTTAAACAAATAGATGGGTAATATTATATTTTGTTGGTTCTATTTATGATAATACTAAAACCAAAAACCCAAAAAAATAGGGGAAAATATCAATTGAATAAGGGATTATGGTTATCTTTGACGCACAGTTTTACATAATCCTAATCTTATATGAAGAAAATTAAATTGTTTTTGAAGATTCGAAAATGCAAAGGGGGCATTGCTTCGTTTGCAATTCTGGTGCTGCCCGGACTCGTGGGTTGTGGCAAATCGGGTGAGTATTCCTTCGATAAGCCGGAGGATGCCATTGAGTGCTATCAATCCTTTCATTCAAAACTCAAAGAACTGAAAAGCTCAAACACGAGTGATTTTGGCAATATGCTGAAAAAGTGGAGAGAGGTAAACGATACGGTAAAGAAATTCCTTGCAAAGGATTCTGTCTTGGTGAAAGACATGGTTGTGGCCGGAAAGTACATAGCCATGAAGGATTCTGTAAAAAATCAAATGATACGGTTGACAGAAACCTGGCGTTACAATTATAATGACGTTATGCAGATTAAAGAGCAGACTTCTCCTTTTATAGACGATGAGACTCTGCTCGCTGCCGTTCGTGAATATGAACCTTTTTTCAGTTCCTTGAATACCGTACAGGTAAAGCCTTCCAACAAGAACAAAGTTCTGAAGCAATATCGGGACTTTCTGCATGAAGCAAAGATTCAGGGTTTTTCCAATAAAGACGATTTGCTGAAATTTATTCGGCATGAAGACTATTGCTTTAGAAGCTTTCTTTTACATCTTCACGAAATGGGTAACGATTCTCTTTCTGATATTACCTATATGACAGAAGATGTTTGCGCTAAGATTTTCTTGGCAGCATCCGTGCGAAAGATTAAAGCCCGTGACGCAATTGCAATTATGTCTATGAGAACAGCAAGAAGATTGTTGCAGAACTCTTTACGCTGTATCGACAATATAAATCATTTGCCGATGCAGAACTCTTTGCAGAGGAATGCTTATCTGTGGATGATTATCCAACCTTATATCAGTATTGATAATCTCACGATAGCTTCCTTGACAGAAGCGGAAAAAAGCAATCTCCGCGAAATATCTTCTCAGTTGTCAAAGTCCAAAAACTTCGCAAAGGCTTTTGATATAGAATTGCAATCGCTTAACTATTTGCTTCCTCAACAGTTCTTGAAATTGTATATTTTATCGTTTTAAATTTTTGGCATTATGTTACACAAAGAAATTAGAAAGTTCATGGCATTAGCTCCGCTTACATGGCCGACATTGATCGAGAAGGGGCAAATGGAAACAGACATTGCAGAAGATTCTGCGGTATTGTTCTTTGACCTCAATGAAGCATTCCCGGTAGGATATGTAATGGATGTGCTGGAGGATAACTGGGATCTGAAACTATTGTATCATGCGACCTTGGAAAAGATTCATCACGTTTGTTATTTTTCCAATCCGCGTGATGGGCATTTGATGTACAAGATCAATTTCCATACGAACAAAAATGAATATGTAGAAACTATTATTGTTACGTTATTTGATAGTATGGAACTTTGGGAAGAAGATTTGGAAACAGACATAAAAGCGCATCAGGAAGAGTTTGAAATTATTGCAGGAGTGGAAAGAAAGGATTTGTTGTCTATTTTTTGTAAGCTAAATTATGATGGATAATATTCTTGAAAATATTGCAATTATTATCAACTCGAACAGCAAACGATATGAAGCCCGGATTCCTAAAAATTTGCGCGAATATTGTGAAATAATCAATGGCCGAATCATTAAGGTGAGCAACCGGGTTCTTCGTATCGAATGTATTTTTGAAAAGAGAAAGAATAAGGTTTGGTATATCTTCGAAAGAGATATAGAAAAAGTAATTTGCAAGATTGCAAGACGCGACAAAGGCTTCTCCAAGAGGGTAGAAGAAGGTTCTCTCTCGGTTTACGATGTAGAGTGTATTATCAGACGTTGTACATTTAAAATTTTAAATTTGAAGATGACCTATTCAGACTCAGCACCGATTTTATGAATTTAATATTACTCATATTACTCATATTACTCATATTACTAAGAATTAGAAAAGCGTGTGCATTGAAGTTTTTTATTCCCTCTTTTAATATTGTATTACTTGTATGGGAAAAATCCATCTTACATAGAATGGTTCAACTTTTAAGTTCTCTCCTGGTAGATGTGAAGTCCCTTTTATGGGTTATATTTAGACCTGTTTCGAGGTTGTATGTGACTTGCATATATTCATGAGAGGTTAGAAAATTATTCATTCCTAATTAATTTCATTGACTATGGTTCTAAGCAATATTTTTTTGTTGATTCTGCTTGCAGCTCTTGTCGTAATCCCAAGGAAGTTATATGGCAAGCCCAAATCTCGTCATTTTTCTGTTCGGATGATGTATTCGGAAAAAGCCCGGCTTTTTGTAGCTTCCCTCTTGGGTGTCTCAATTTGTGTGTTTCACATGATCTATTACTCCATTTATCCATTGGAAAAAGGATTGCTCGTATCTTCTCTGTATGTATTCTTTTGTTTCATGTCAAAGAAAAATATGAAGTTCTTGATGTTTCTTGCTAAATCCGAATATCCAATTCTGCTACTGTCACCTTTGGCGATTGTCTTAGCTTTTATCCCTCATTTTTTCTCTTGTGCTGCAACCCTTGCCTTTATCGTAATCTTTGCCTGTTTCTTTCCATTCAAAACGAAAGAATGGAAACCTAATGAGCATTTGAATGCGCTTAATAAAGGTTTGATAGACGAAGCAATAAGCGAAGTTTTGGATGAAGACGAAGAACAAAAATTTAAAAAAAGGAACAAAAATTAACTCATTCAAGAAACAAACTAATTATGGAAACAATAACACCAACTTCGATAGATTCCACGATAACATGGATTGCTATGGGTAAAGATCTGATTAAATGCTTGAAGTCAAAAGGCAATCATCGTCTTTCACGCTATGATGCTTTCTTGTGGATAATCGAAAATATTCAGAAAGGACAGCTCGCTTATGAAAAGTCAGGACACATGAACGCAAGGCCGGAATACAGGGTACATTCTTTGGAGCGACTTGCACAGGAATGGAATTGGTCGAAACCAACCGTCAGAGACTTCCTTCACGAACTCGTAAGTCTGTCAGCCATCACACTGCACAAAGAAGGAAACATCCTCATCTTTTCAGTTGGTAAAACTTCATGCGCAAACCTCGTACTATAGTTATGACTCCCTTATTTTCAGCTATGCAGCCAACTCATTCGATCGGTAGCGCAGCCCACCCAAGGCGAAGAGCTTGCTCCCCATCTGGAGTGATGGCAGAGCGGTCGCAAAAGGTGGTTTTTCAAACCTCTAAGCCTAATTAGAGGTTTTTGCAAAACCGCGATTAGGCACCACTCTAACGAGTTCCTTCGTGGAGCAAGCTCTGGTAGAAAAACAGGATTATTTTGAAGAAAAATCAGTAATATGGCAGGAAGAAAACAAGTGATGGATATGAGATCCACAACCTCCGGCATCAGCCAAATGGAAAGCAATGACCAGCAGAGAAATAGGTCGGACGAACAATGGAAGAACAAGGCCAAAGACAGCTTTGCAAACTATGATCCAACCCGGGCTTCACTCAACTTTGAAGTAACCAAAGGTGGGGTGGTGCAGCCTATTGATAAGTCCAAAAGTATTGCTCAAAAGATGGCAGAAAATTTGGCAGCACGAGGTGTTAAGGACCCGAATGCAAACCCAAAAGCCGTAATGAAAAGACGAACTGTTGCGCAGTTCATTTTTGGTGGAAACCGCGAACGAATGCACGAATTGGCCTTTGGAGACCAAAGGGTGGATTTGACCAAAGGCGCAGATAATTCCGGGATAACACGCTGTAAAGACATCGAAGAATGGGCTAAAGATATATATAGTTTCATGGCTAAAAAATATGGTGAAGAAAACATCATGAGCTTCTATGTTCACTTGGATCAGATGAACCCACATATCCATTGTACCTTGGTTCCGGTGGATGCAGAAAAGAATCGAATTTCATGGAAAACTGTTTTCGGACAGAATATGAAAGAGGAATCTTTCAACATGACTAAACTTCATTCTGAACTGGAAAGGGAGGTCAACAGAAAGTGGGGATTGCAACGTGGAAATAACACGATCGAGACAAAAGCCAGGTATCGGTCATTGTATGAATACAAACTTGATTTAGTCAGAGAAGTAACCCATTTTCTGCTGAAGAAGGATAAATTGGATAGAGAAATTCATGAAATGGAAGCAAGGATAAATGAGCTTGAAAGCAGATTTGAGAACTTGCTTGACATTGAGAAGTAGAAGAAATTCAAACATAAAATCATGGTAACAGTAGAAGAAATTCAGGAAGCAATGAAGAACCGCAAACCCATATTTTATCCCAATAACAGGATTTCCTACGATGCGTACAAATTTCTTCGCAAAGTAACAAAAGCTGACAGGGATATATTGTTGTCGGAATTTCCACCTTTCGACCCCCAAAAGAGGCATTCGCTATTCATCGTTTTTACTTGCCCTTTGTGCGGAAAAGAGTTTGAAATTAGTTTTTCTAAAGCGAAGTTCATTTCTTTTATTCGAACTGATTTCAATTATCAAGATTTGTGCGAAACAAAATATCCACAACATACCGCCGGATGTGCAGAGTTTGAGAACTATATTAAAATGTACAAGCCCAAAGGAATTTCATTTTCTAAGTTCTATATGTGTCAGGAGTGTTGCGACTCTCTACAAGATGAGGAAGAACAGGTGTTTGAAGAGTTTTATAATGATCCTCTCTTTTGGGTAAATACGCATTCTCCCGAGCAGTGTAGCTGGCAGTGGGATAAAATTGTCAACCTGTACGCATATCCGGAAGACTTCAGCAATAGGCCTGAAGGATGGAAATATTGTGGTGTGAAATATAAAGAAAGGTATAGTAATTTCAAGGTGGCTACCATGTATGAATCAAATTATCAAAATTGGAAAAACGTCCAAGATAGAACCATTATTCATAAAAAGGATTCAACTGCCCAGGAGATCATACAACAAATCATTGAGAACAAATCTTTTGAGAAGAAAAGAACACAAGGTTTTAGTAGAACACTTGAATTGGCTAAAAAACTCCTTGATGGCATTATCAATGATGTAGAACTAAAAAGCCTGTTAGATTACGTTGCTATAGAAAGTGCCTATATATTAAAAATTTCACGAAAACAGCTTTTCCCAACAAAGGTATTTAATTTCGGAAAATACAAAGGATATAATATACATGAAGTAATAGATGCTGATAGAGATTATATTACATGGGCTTTGACTAATTTGGATAATTTCATGCTTGATGAAGAAGCCATGAAACACTATCGAGGTGAAGCATGGGAAATGTCAAGCGAAAAAAGTGATAGTCATGAAGCATTGGAAACTGTTGATACACAAAAACATAATTCAAAAGTGGAAGAAGTTGATGATTGTCCTTTTTAAAGGATTCTGATTTTACTTTATTCAGTATCTAACTTTGTGGAAGTTTTTGAACGAATAACAATAAAACGAATACGATGCGGAATTTACAAACACATTCACGGCTTCTTCATAGATTTCGTAAATGTGTATGTAACGCTATACATGGACTACAACGATTCAAGTAAAGCCATGGACTGCTCAACAGTCTTGCAAGTTACACCTTTTCCAGCCTTGTAATCTTCCCTCGCCTTTGCAATCTTCTCTCTGAACTCGTCACTGATAGTATAATCATCTTCATGGATTGGAACAATCATATAAGATTTTCTTATGCCACGATGAATTACAATATCCTCACCAGCATCAGCCTTGTCCAAAATCAGAGCTTGCTTTGTTCTCAATTCTCTTGTTGTGTAATCGAATGTTGCCATAATGTTACTGCTTTTAGATTTACGCTACAAAGATAAGAAAAACTTTCGGTGCTACCAAACGGTACACGGCATAAAAAGCTCTCCCTTAACCTCACTCCGTTCGGGTTACCAATTCCCCCATGTTGCGAAGCTTTTTCTTTCCCCTCTTTTTTTTGAAGACAAAAAACAAGCCCCAAAAGCAGGCAAAAGGAGCGAAGCGACCCACTAAAAAGCTCCTAAAAACCCCGCGCTTTTTACCAAAGTAGTTTTTAGTACCTTTTTAGTACCTTTTTCCGCTCAAAATTTTAACATTTAAAGTAGCTGATTATCAACGACTTAAATATACGTTTTTTTTTTGAATTGCGACTTTTTCGTAAGGCAATTGCGACTTTTTCGTAAGCAATTGCGACTTTTTCGTAAGATTTCGGGGGTTTTGCGACAATAACTTTGCGACTGTCTTTTTGTTTTGTTGTATTTTTGTATATTTGCACCTACAAAACCACCAAAACAACACACAATGTTTCATCAATTAAAATGGTAGCCATGAGCGAAAAGAAAAAAGACATCGCATTGTGCCAAGACAATGTACTCACCGAAAGCAGATACAATTTTAACAGAATTGAAAAGAATTGCCTGTACAAAATCATTGAGCAGGTAAGAAATGAATATGTCGAGGGGTCTGCAAAAGAAAATGGAGGCATTCAGAATATGTTCGTAACCATACAGCAAGAGGTACTAGAGCAAATTACAGACAAAACCCACAAAAAAGATGCCCATGATGCACTTATAAAGCTTCGTAAACGAGACATCGAGATTTGGAAAGAAGATGGCAGCTGGTTTAATTGCGGCTTTGTCAACTGGTGCGAATACGATGCCAATACAAAATCCTACAAGGTTGAAGTATCATACCGTATCATGCCTTACCTTGTGGAATTGGCACGACAATATACAACCTACTCTTTGACAGTCGCAATCACACTGAAAAGCGTCTATTCTCAAAGGTTCTATGAATTATGCTGCCAATATCGCAACCGAATCGAAAACGACGGATTAGCAGGATTCCACAAAACACAGCAGCAACTTCGGGAAATGTTCTGCTTGGAGGATAAATACCCTAACAGTAACGACTTCAATAAACGTGTCATCAAGAAAGCACAAGATGAACTCAAAGCCAGCTACGACGAAAAGCAATGCGATTTGTACTTTGACGTAAACATCAAGGGGCGAGGTTCTGAAATGTGTTACGATTTCAAGATACACACCCGAGAGCAAAGCGAACGGCAGAAACAAGTCTTTGAAGACTGTCGGAAAAAATGGATTTACATTCAGCAGGAACTTCTTTCTATCTACAAGAGAGACCCTAAGTTTGTGCAGCGGGTAATGAAACAATTAGACTTCCATCCAAACCTTATAGACCCAGTTCTTAGCAAGTTGATGAAGGCCAAACAAGAATTAAAGGGGGCTGACTTGGCAAAGCTTCTGCGCTTCATTCTCAAAGAAGATTTCAATTTGGACTGAACCAGAAAAAGCATATCTTTGTGATTGAAACTAAAACTTTCAATTATGGAATTACTTGTAGTTTTGATTATTTGGTGTCTATATTGTCACTTCTTTGTAAAGCCATACGAAGCTCGAAAAAAGATGGAAGTGAAAAAGAAAAAGCGCAAGAAAAGGGAATCGTTTTTACGGATGTTCTTTTTTAGAGAAAAGTCTGATTACGAAAAGCTGTGTGACGATGGCAGCAAATTTTATGAGTAAAGGGAAAAGCAAAAGCCTCTTCAAATGTTCCTCGGTATGGAATGTTCGGAGAGGCTTTTCTTGTTACAATCGGAAGAAATCGCTACCTTTGCGCGTGAATAATCCAAGTGTGCGGATATAGCACACTATAACCCTTGCAGGGTTGTGTGCTCTCCGAGGGGGCAGGGGCAAGCCCCTACCGACCCCATGGCCGCCCGACACTAAAAACGTAACACTATGGCAAAACAAACCTCCATCAACGTGCAGCCAGTCAAAGGTGGCAGCGAGGAACACAACAAGCGCAAGAAGAAGCTTGACTACGTTCGCAAGGACTTGTCCCACCTCAACGAATATTGGGAGTGCGACACACAGGCCAACCGCCTTGCCAACATCAAAGCCCTGTACCAATCCAAGACAGGGCAGAAGATGCAAGCCAAGGCAACCCCAATCCGTGAGGGTGTTGTCGTGATCCAAGAGAGTACTACCATGGCAGACCTCCACCGATTGGCCGATGCTTATCGCGATCGGCTCGGCATCGAGGTCTTTCAAATCGCTATCCATCGGGACGAGGGCTATCAGAAATCCAAGGATTGGAAGCCCAACCTCCATGCGCATCTTGTGTTTGACTGGACAAACCACAGCACAGGCAAGTCTGTTAAACTGAACCGTCAAAAGATGGCCGAAATGCAGACCATAACAGCCGAAGTCCTGGGCATGGAGCGAGGACAGAGCAGCGAGAAAAAGCACTTAACGGCACAACAATTCAAAGCAGCAGCAGAAGCCCAGCGAGCCGAACAACTAAAAGAACAGGTAGCGGAACTCAGTACGGCCAAGGCAGCCAAAGAGGAAACCATTAACACAATCAAGACAGTGGGCAAATATGTTGTGGATGCAGTTACAGGTAAGGCAAAAGCCAAGGAAAATGCCCTACAAGAGCGTGTAACGAAGTTGGAGGTACAACTACCAACCGAAAGAGAAAAAGGCCGTCAGGAGGGCGGAAAACAGGTTTTACAGGCTATTCTGAGTGCTGCACGCTTGAAGCTGGAAGACCTGACTCCCGAAAACATCGGAAAGCGGTGGAGATTGTGGTTTGACAAAGCCAAATCGCTGGAACAGGAGGTGAAGCAGCTCAAAGAAGCCGCAGAAGCCCAAAAAGAAGCCGCCTATTGGGCTAAAATCAATTTCGGGAATGAGAGGTACCGCGAAGGCTTAAAAGGCTCTCAGACGCGAATTAAAGGGCTTGAAGAAGATGTAGCCGAACTGATACGGGAGTATGCCCATGGTGACCCCGATGTGCTGCGGCACTACTCCACCCCGAGAGAAGAACGGCTATTCATGTCACCCAAGGAACTGGAACAGCAGGAGGCCGAACGGAAGAAAAGAGAACAAGAGGGGAAAAAGAAAGCACCGCAAGTCACCGAAGCTCCCAAACAAGAACGGCAAGAAGAACAGAAACGCTCATGGGGATTCAGACGCTAACGCTAAAAAAGAGTGGGCTACACTACGATAGCTCACTCTTTTTCTGTTTTTACTTGTCGCTATAATGTCCCTCTGCGGAAATCACAAACACATTCACGACCTCTTCATAGATTTCGTAAACAAGCCTGTCTTTCTTGTTCACTTCCCTTGAATAGACGTTTCCTCCGTACCCTTTCAATGCTTCTGGATGCCCTGTTCCCGTTCGGGGATGCTCATGCAGTTCTTCGATGAATTTCGTAATCTTCTTGAAAGATGCAGGATTAGACCTTTTGAATTTCGCAATGGAGGCCAAGGCTTCATCGCTGTATGTAACGCTATACATGGGCTACAACGATTCAAGTAAAGCCATGGACTGCTCAACAGTCTTGCAAGTTACACCTTTTCCAGCCTTGTAATCTTCCCTCGCCTTTGCAATCTTCTCTCTGAACTCGTCACTGATAGTATAATCATCTTCATGGATTGGAACAATCATATAAGATTTTCTTATGCCACGATGAATTACAATATCCTCACCAGCATCAGCCTTGTCCAAAATCAGAGCTTGCTTTGTTCTCAATTCTCTTGTTGTGTAATCGAATGTTGCCATAAATCTATTGTTTTTAGGTTCGGTGCAAAGATAGTGAACTACCGCTAAATCTTTAGTTTAACGGTAGTTCACCTCATACATTGCATTCCGATTCTATACGATTCAAGAAGTCATCCAATGATTCACCCTTTCCCATTTTGAAAGTCCGTCCGGCCTTGATATCCTCAATTCCTCTCTGGATTGCCATTAACTCCTCTCGGGAAGGAAAGTCCTCTTCCGTAGCCGCATACACAACGATAGGAGCAGCATTCCGGCGAGAAATAAAAATAGTTTCCTTTTCCGCCATTTCGAAGTATTTCTTCTGATTGGCACGAAATTCACGTGTTGTAACTATCTGCATAACAATCTATATATTTGGTTTACAGCGCAAATATGTCCTTGCACTTCTTGAACAGGTTTGGGCTTGACTTTTTCCATTTGGAGATTACCTTATCCGACCTTTTTGAAACTATTATGGTGTATGTCATAAAGCTTCAAAATAAGCGTCAATATCCTCATGGCTTCTAAGTGTGGTACAATTTCCAGCCTTGATTTCTGCCATTGCCTCTTCTATCCTCGCTTGCAGCTCCGGGGTAAGTATGAGGTCTTCCCTGCCTACTTTGACAAGTACGTAAATCTCGTTCTTTCTGCGAATAAGAACCGGGTCTCCGTTGCTCGCTCTGGTAAATGAAGCCGCAAGATTATTGCGGTATTCTCTAACTGATAATGCTTTCATAATCACAACTTTTAATTTTGCTGCAAAGATAATTCTTTTTCAGCACAATAGTAAATTTACGTACACATTTGTGTACACGCACGAAAAACTCTTCAAAAACCGCGCACCCCCTCCGAGGGGGCTGTCCGCCATCGCATGGGCAAAACGGTCTATCTTTATGAGGTTCACACCATACCAGCGGCACTTGTATTTAAGCAGGATGCGTCCCCTACGGATTGTGCAAGATGGTGGTTGCGCTGAACGGACAAAGTCAGGTGTCGAAATGATTTCAAAGCTCATCGAGAAGGTCTTCTATGGTTCTACTTGGAAGTTCACCTTCTTCAATCAGCTTCACCTGTTGCAATCCCTTGCAAATGCGCGTGGTCAAACTGTCCTCTTCGGATATGGTATTGTCAGTTTTGTATCGCTTCAAGTCTTCATTACAAGATTTGATGAAATTTTCAAAGCTGCTCATATCAACTTTCTTCAAGTTTTTGTCTGCACGAGCTTCTGCAATAGCCTCCTTTGTTTCCTCGTTCGGCTCTGTGTATCTCTCTTCTCTGTATATTATTTCAACATCATCTCCGTCTTTTACATCTGGGTTTGTTGCTGCTGGAGGTATTTTATCTTCACTTCCGGAGATAATCTCGATTTCATCTTCTTTTATTATATCCCAGTCTCTTAACGCC
>ENA-OYYV01000505-OYYV01000505.1-human-gut-metagenome-genome-assembly--contig:-NODE-505-length-18975-cov-5.547886_pt1 | contig 18975 bp, 19 predicted proteins | sample MGYA00244069_ERZ653462 | MGnify/ENA primary metagenome ERZ653462 (study PRJEB26926, sample SAMN06165170) | human gut metagenome | biome: ENVO:00009003; feature: ENVO:2100002; material: ENVO:00002003...
CCCCGCCGCCGACGCCGACATGGTCGAGTCGCTGCGCGAGACGCTCTTTGAGACGGCCGCCGGTGCGGACGAGGAGCTCATGGAGAAGTACTTCGAGGACATGATGCTCTCTGAGGAGGATACCGTCAAGGGTCTGCGTCAGGGCTTGAAGGACCGCACCGTGTTCCCCGTGCTCTGCGGTGCCGCCGGCAGCGGCATCGGCACCGAGGCCGTGCTGCAGGCAATCGTGGATTACGTGCCCGACCCGGCCGCGGTTGGAGAGGTCGCCACGGCTGACGGTGGCAAGCTCGCCATCGACCCGAACGGCCCGGTGTGCGCGTTCGTGTTCAAGACCATTTCCGACCAGTTCGGCAAGTACTCCTTCATCAAGGTCCTGTCCGGCAAGGTCACGTCCGATCTGTCTCTGCGTGACATGCGCATGAGCAGCACCGATAAGCTCGGCCGCATGTACACCATGTGCGGCAAGAAGAACACCGAGGTCAAGGAAGCCTGCTGCGGCGACATCGTGGCCATCGGCAAGATGGAGTGGAAGACCGGCGACACTGTCTGCGACCCGAAAAACGAGGTCGAGCTGCCCGCCATCGAGCTGGCAGAGCCCTGCTACTCCATGGCCATCAGCCCCAAGACCAAAGGCCAGGACGACAAGGTCGCTTCCGGCCTCGCCCGCCTGAACGAGGAGGACATCTCCTTCACGCTCGTCAACAACGCCGAGACCCATCAGATGGTCATCTCCGGCGCCGGCGATATTCAGGTCGACGTCCTGTGCGCCAAGCTCAAGAGCCGCTTCGGCGTTGAGACTGAGCTCAAGCCTGCCCGCGTCGCTTACCGCGAGAAGATCAAGGGCAAGGTCGAGGCCCACGGCCGCCACAAGAAGCAGTCCGGCGGCAGCGGCCAGTTCGGCGATGTCTGGATCCGCTTCGAGCCCCAGGACGAGTCCGACGACATGATTTTCGCTGAGGAAGTCTTTGGCGGCAGCGTGCCGAAAAACTTCTTCCCGTCCGTCGAAAAGGGCCTGCGCAACGCCGTGCAGAAAGGCGTGCTCGCCGGTTACCCGCTCGTCGGTCTGAAGGCCGTGCTGTACGACGGCTCCTACCACCCGGTCGACTCCAACGATATGGCATTCCAGACGGCCGCCCGTCTGGCCTATCAGGACGGCATCCCGAAGGCGAAGCCGACCATCCTTGAGCCGATTGGCCTGCTGAAGGTCACCATCCCGGACGCCAATCTGGGCGACATCATGTCCGACATCTCCTCCAAGCGCCGCGGCACCGTGCTCGGCATGACGGCGGAGGACGGCATGCAGACCGTCGAGGCGGAAGTCCCGATGGCCGAGATGGGCTCCTACACGATCGACCTGCGCTCCATGACGCAGGGCCGCGGCTCCTTCTCGTGCAAATTCGTGCGCTATGAGGAAGCTCCCGGCAACGTCCAGCAGAAGGTCATCGAGGAAGCCAAGAAAGAGCAGGAAGCGTAACTGTAACTGCAAGAGAAGCCCTTCACCGGGCTTCTTTTGTCTATCCGGAAGCGAGGGACCCTGATGAAAAACACGAACAAAAACATGATGTATACCTTCTGGTCGGGCGCCATTTTGCTGTGTCTGGCGCTGGTGGCCGTCGTGCTGGTGTTTACCAATGCCGTCGGCAACACGGGCTCGACGAAGGCAGAAGCTACGCCGGCCGTGACCGAAACGCCGACGCCAACGCCGCAGGCAAATCCGATCGCGCCCATCCAGTCGTCCGCCGCACTCGCACAGACGGGGGATAAGGGCAGCACATATGTCGATCAGATCTATTTTCTGGGCGACAAGTCGCTGAAGGTCCTGCAGTCGGAGACGATGCTCACCGGCAAGGACGCCGCCAAACAGGTCTGGGTGCCGGACACCGGTTCCCTGCCCGCCTCCTCGCTCGACACGGCGAAGTACAAATCCCCCGTGACCGGCAACAACGTGCCCGCAGATGAGATCTGCGAGGTCAACAAACCCGCCTATCTCGTCATCTGCCCGAGTGCGGACAACATCTCCATGACGAACGAGGAACAGATCAAGTCCGTCTACACCACGCTCATCAATGCCATCAAGGCCAAGAGCCCGGACACAAAGATCATCTGCTGCTCGCTGACGCCCATCGCCTCGAACTACCAGTACGAGGACATCACAAACGAGCTCATCCAGAAGGTCAACGGCTGGATCGCTGCCGCGGCGGAGAGCAACAGCGTAAAGTATCTCGACATGGCCAGCGGCCTTGTCGGAGACGACGGATTCCTGCCGCAGACTTATCAGGACGGCGACGGCATGCACCTCAATGCCGAGGGTATGAAGGCATGGATGACCTATCTGCGCACGCACGCCTACCCGTAATCCAAGCACAAAAAACTCCCGGAGCCGCAGCTCCGGGAGTTTTTTGTTGTCTTCAGCGGATGATTGCCTTGATAAACGGCTCCGCCGGGGGCGCGTCCGGGGTGATGGTGTAGCAGGCGGCGAGCTCCGCGACCGCTCTGCGGGCGGCTGCCTCGTCGGCCGCATGGATCGTCGCGAGCGACTCCCCTGCCGTGACCGGCTCGTCCACCTTCTTGCGCAGGACGATGCCGACGCTGTGGTCGATGACGCTGTCCTTCGTCGCGCGGCCGCCGCCGAGGCGCATGGACACGAGGCCCACGTCCGTCGCCGCGATGTGGCGCACATAGCCGCTCGCCGGGGATGGTACCTCCATCTGCACCGGCGCCATGGGCAGGAGCGATGAGTCATAGATCGCGGCCGGGTCGCCGTCCTGCGCCGCAACGAATTCGGCCAGTTTCTTCAGCGCCGAGCCGTCCGTGATCGTCTGCTCCAGCATGGCGCGCGCCGCTGCATCGTCGGCCGCCATGCCCGCCTGCGTGAGAATACAGCTGCCGAGCGTCAGGCACAGCTCTAGCAGCTCACTTTTATATTCCCCGCGCAGCGCCGCGATGGCCTCCTTGACCTCGAGCGCATTGCCGACGGCGTGGCCAAGCGGCTCGTCCATATCCGTGATGACGGCGACCGTCTTGCGGCCGGCCATTTTTCCGATCTCGACCATCTCGGTCGCGAGCTCGCGCGCATCGTCCAGCGTCTTCATAAACGAACCGCTGCCGCACTTGACATCCAGCACGATGATGTCCGCACCGGCGGCCAACTTCTTGGACATGATGCTGCTGACGATCAGTGGAATGCTCGCCACGGTGCCGGTCACGTCACGCAGCGCGTAGAGCTTCTTGTCCGCAGGGTCGAGGTTCGCCGTCTGGCCAGCGATGACCATGCCAACACGGTCCACATTCTCCAGAAAGCGCTCCATGGGCAGATTGATGTTGAAGCCCGGAATGCTCTCGAGCTTGTCAAGCGTGCCGCCCGTGTGGCCGAGGCCGCGGCCGGACATCTTCGCCATCTTCACGCCGAGGCTCGCCACCATCGGCACGAGCACGAGCGAGGTCTTGTCGCCCACACCGCCGGTCGAGTGTTTGTCCGCCTTGACGCCGGACACGCCCGACAGATTCAGCGTCTCACCGCTGTGCATCATAGCCATAGTCAGGTCCAGCGTCTCGCGCCGGTTCATACCGCGGAAATAGATGGCCATGGTCATGGCGGACATCTGATAATCCGGGATCTCCCCGCGGCTATAGCCGTCGATCATATAGCGGATCTCCTCCGTCGTGAGGGCCTGCCCGTCGCGCTTTTTCACGATCAAATCGCTCATTCTCATCGCGATATGCTCCTTTGTGTTTTTGTTGCAACAAGTATACCACGACGACAGCAGAATTGCAATTCAGCGCGGAAAAATGAGGTACGGCCGGCCGTCGATCTCGCGCAGCACGGTCTCGGCGCCGCGCGGCAGATTCGGCGTATCCGCCGGGATGGCAACGAGCATCCGCTTGCCGTCAAACGTGGTAAGCACGCCGTCCGGCGCGGAATACCAGAGCACGTCAAGCCCGTCATCCGGCGCAGCCTTTTGCGCCCGCGGCGGGTCCGGAGGCCGGGCCGGCGCGTCCGGAATGTCCCATGTCTCGTCGGCTGCAAACAGGATCGGCTCCGGCAGACGCGCGCGCTCGAGCCGCGTGAGCCGCCTGCGCAGCGCGAGCCAGCCGCTCCCGTCCGGCAGCATGAGGCCGAGATACGCGCGCGACCGCTCCCCGCACACGGCGAGCCGCAGACGGTCGGCGTCCGTCCTTGCCCGCGCGGAAAACACCGTGAACAGCCCCTCCTGCGTCACGGTCAGCGTGCCGATGGGCTTGTTTTGCTGCAGGATCGGATAATCAGGCATAAAAAATCACTCCCGCACCAGACTATGCGCGGGAGTGATGGATTTAGAACCGGGTTCAGCCGACATGGTAGCTGCCGCGCACCATGACGGTGGTATCGGCAGACACCTGAATGCCGGCGTCGTCCGCCTGCACGAGGTACAGGTGGTTTTCCGTGAGTTTTGCCCCGACGGCCGCGGTCTCCCCGGTCGTGAGGTCAATGGCAGCGCTCTGCGCCACGGCGGCAGTGCCCGTGCGCATGAGGATCTCCGTACCGGCGCGGCCGGTGAGCGTCTGGCCGTTTTCGAGCGTCACGAGTACATACGACCCGCCCGCGGCGGCGACCTGATCGGCAAACTGATCCTCCATCTCGCTGATCTGCCCGTCGAGCGTGGAACGGTAGGCATCCTCCATGCGTGGCTGCACCACATCCTGCAGATAGCTGGATGTGACGAGCGGGTCGTCCTTCGTGCCGTAGTTTGCGACGGCGTACACGGTAACGGCGGCGACCATGGCGAGCGCGACGATGAGGATGATGGTGGTCAGTGTCTTTTTCTTCATAACCGTCCCTCCGTTAGAAAGCGTGGGTGTTTACTGCGGCAGGCCAAAGCTCACGGCGATCGCGTTGTCCACCTGGTGCATCGCAGGCTCGTCCAGGCGGCCCATGCGCTCGCGCAGGCGCGATTTGTCGAGCGTGCGCACCTGCTCAAGCAGGATCACGCTGTCGCGCGTCAGGCCGCAGCTGCGCGCTGCGAGCGAGATGTGCGTGGGCAGGTTGGCCTTGCCGGTCTGTGACGTGATCGCGGCGGCGATCACCGTCGGGCTGTGGCGGTTGCCGGTGTCGTTTTGAATGATGAGCACGGGGCGCATGCCGCCCTGCTCACTGCCGACCACCGGGCTGAGGTCGGCATAATAGATATCTCCGCGTCGAACTGGATGCATAATTTTCATCTCCGATGGAATATTTGCCCCGGTCGATATGTAGGGGCACAGTTATTTTCGCCATCGGAGCGAAATTTATACTTCAGTCGATGTACACGCGCTGCACGCGCTGGCTCATGGCGCACAGCAGCTCATACGGGATGGTGCCGGCCTTTTCCGCCTGCTCTGCCACCGAGAGATCGCGGCCGAAGATCGTGGCCACGTCGCCGGGCTGCACCTCGGGGATGTCCGTGACATCGACCATGCACATATCCATGCAGATGCGGCCGACCTGCGGTGCGCGCTTGCCGTGCAGCAGCACATCGCCCTTGCCGGAGAGGCTGCGCAGCAGCCCGTCGGCATAACCGACCGGCAGCACGGCCAGGCGCATATCGTGCGGGCAGGTGAACGTGCGGCCGTAGCTGATCGTATCGCCCGTATGGTGGTGCGTCACCTCGGACACGCGGCTGTAGAGCGACATGGCCGGGCGCAGGTCAAGCCCGCCGGTCTCTTTGGCCGGGAACACGCCGTAGAGCAGCAGGCCGGGGCGCACCATGTCGAGGTGCATCTCGGGATCGTTAATGACAGCGCCGCTGTTGGCGCAATGGCGGATGGCGAAGTGGTGGCCGGTCACCTGCTCCATGCGCTCGATCGCATGCGTAAAGCGCGAAAACTGCAGCTGCGTGTACGGATCTCCGTACTCGTCCGAGACGGCAAAGTGCGTGAACACGCCTGTAAAGTTCAGGTGCGGCAGCGAGAGCGCCTCGATCATCTCATAGAGGTGGCTGTCGTCGTGCACGTCAAAGCCCGTGCGGCCCATGCCGGTCTCGAGCTTCATGTGCGCATTCAGGCGCAGACCGGTGCCGGCGAGAAAGCGGTTGAGCTCGCGTGCATATTCGATGCTGCCGACCGCCTGCGTCACGCCGAGCGTGGCCAGATCGACCGCAATGTTCGCCGACTGCGGGCCGAGCAGCAGGATATTCATCGTCACACCGGCGGCGCGCAGCTCCTCCGCCTCGTCATAGCAGTTGACGGCCACCCACTGGCAGCCCGCCCGCTGCAGCCGCTGCGCCACGCGCACCGCGCCGTGGCCGTAGGCATTGGCCTTGCAGACGCCGAGCATCTGGCAGCCGTCCGGCAGGCGGCTGCTAATCTCGCGATAATTGTGTTCCAAGTCATTGAGACTGATCTCTACCCATGTTCTGATCTTGCGATTCATCGTTCGTACTTCCTTGTTCCAGATTCCAGTTTTCTATGGTGCAGCGCAGACAGAGTGTGTCATCGACCGACAGCTCCGCGCACTGCGGCACCGTGCCGTCCAGATACAGACGCACGGCAGTATGATCGTCCGTGATGAGCTGCACGACCTGCAGCCCGTCCTCCGTCCACGTCAGGTCGACATAGCCGCTGCGGATGGCCTCCACCACATAGGGCAGCGCCGTCAGCGGTGTCAGGCCCGCGCCGTTGAGGTCGCCCGCCGGGAGGATGATGTCGTCAAAGGCGAGCGTGCTCGCCCCGTCGCGCAGGTGGGCCGTAACGCCGGCCGCCTGTTCCGGCGCCGTGACCGTGAGGTCATAGCCGTCCGGCAGCTCCTGACAGGTGAGCGTATAGTCCGTGACCGTGTCGCCGCGCTGGACGCGCACCTGCGCCGTCGTGGTGACGAGCTGACCGGTCAGCGTGTCACGACAGGCTTCAAACTTCTGCTCCCCCGCGCCGCGTCCGCATGCGGACAACAGCAGCAGGCTTATCATCAGTGCAGCGATCGCTTTGCGCTGCATACTGCCTCCTATCGGATGATGGGTTTTGTGACCTCCGGCAGGGCCGCGATCACATCGGTCGGGTTCATCGCATATTCGCCCATGCGCCCGGCGCAGAGGTCGCCCGCCCGGCCGTGCAGCCAAACGGCGGTCTGCACCGCGTCGCGCGCGGGCATCTGGCACAGCAGCGCAGCGAACATGCCCGCCAGCACATCGCCGCTGCCGCCCTTGGCCATGCCGGGATTGCCAGCACGCAGCACCGCCGCGTCCCCGTCCGGGAACGCGCAGACCGTCTCCGGGCCCTTGCGCACGACCGTGCAGCCGTGCCGGACGGCAAAATCGGACGCCGCCTCTGCCCTGCCGGCCGTATCCGGCCCGGCCAGGCGGGCAAACTCCCCGTCGTGCGGCGTGAGCACAATGGGCGCGCAGGCGCGGTCGAGCACCGTCACGTCCTGCGCGACGGCAAAGAGCGCGTCGGCATCAAGCACGAGCGGCGTGCCGGACTGCGTAACGACCGCCTGCACCAGCGCCGTGAGTGCATCACTGCGTCCGAGACCGGGGCCGAGCACACACACATCGCTCTTTTGCAGCCGCTCGAGCAGCACCGGCAAGGCGTCACGCGCCAGCTTTCCCTCCGCAGATGGCAGCGGGAACGGCATCGCCTCGTCGTTTTTCACGGCGGTAACGGTGTAGATTTCCTCCGGCACGCCGACGGACACCAGCCCGGCGCCGCAGCGCAGGGCCGCGCGGGCGCACAGCGTCGGCGCGCCGGTATATCCGACGCAGCCGCCGACGATGAGCACGCGGCCGTAGTCATATTTGTTGGTATCGGACGCGCGCCGCGGCAAATACGGCGCGCAGGGTACAATGCGATGCATAGCTTGCCTCCCGGACGGAAAAGGGGTGGTTTTTCTCCGATTATTATAACGTTTTCGGCGCGCCGCGTCAAATTTTCTTCCCCTTTTACATTGATTTGTGGCGCAAAGTGTGGTATAAATAGCTTTGTTATTGAGTTTATTGCTTGGATCGGGAAAATAGTACCAAGGTTCCGCACCAGAGAGGGTCGCCATCGGCTGAGAGCGTCCTGCGAGAAACGTGCTTTGTTCGCCCGTGAGCTCCGGCCAATCCCCGGCGGGTCCGCCCGTTACCGCGCACAGAGTGCGGCGCACACGCGCCGAATTCGGGTGGTACCGCGGAAGTTTCCTTTCGTCCCTGTATGCGGGACGGGAGGATCTTTTTTTGTCCGCGATCCGGCAAGAAACGCAACGAACCACGAAAATCTTGCAACGGAGGAGTTGTTTGCATGAAAGAAATGCTGCAGAAGCTGCGCGAGGCTTCCGTCGCCGCCATTTTGCAGGCGGACGACGTCACCGCGCTGGAAAACCTGCGCGTGAAGTACCTCGGCAAAAAGGGTGAGCTGACCGCCATCCTCAAGCAGATGGGCCGTCTGTCGGCGGAGGAGCGCCCGGCCATGGGCCAGCTGGCAAACCAGGTGCGCGCTGAGCTGGAGGAAGCGATCGACCAGCGCCGTGAGGCGCTCAACGCGCGCATGCTCGAGATGCGCCTCAAGGCCGAGACGCTCGATGTGACCATGCCCGGAAAAGCACCGGAGCTCGGCCACCAGCACCCGATGTACATCGTACTCGATGAGATCAAGGACATTTTCGTCGGCATGGGCTTCGAGATCCTCGAAGGCCCCGAGATTGAAGAGGCCGAATATAACTTCACCAAGCTCAACACCAGCGAGGGCCACCCCGCCCGCGAGTGGTCGGACACGTTCTATCTGACTGAGGACAGCAGCATCCTCCTGCGCACGCAGACCTCCCCGATGCAGGTGCGCGCCATGGAGAGCAAGCCGCTGCCGATCCGCATGGTCGCCCCCGGCCGTGTCTACCGCAAGGACGAGGTCGACGCCACGCACTCGCCCATGTTCCACCAGATCGAGGGCATGGTCATCGACAAGGGCGTCACGATGGCGGACCTGAAGGGCACGCTCAACACACTTGTGAAAAAGCTCTACGGTGAGAACACCGTTACCCGCTTCCGCCCGCACCACTTCCCGTTCACCGAGCCGAGCTGCGAGATGGACGTGCAGTGCCACAAGTGCGGCGGCAAGGGCTGCCCCACCTGCAAGGGTGAGGGCTGGATCGAGATCCTCGGCGCCGGCATGATCCACCCGAAGGTGCTCGAGGGCTGCGGCATCGACACGGACGTCTACTCCGGCTGGGCCTTCGGCATGGGCCTGGAGCGTCTGGCGATGCGCCGGTTCAAGATCAGCGACCTGCGCCTGATCTTCGAAAACGACGTGCGCTTCCTGCAGCAGTTCTGAGAAAGGAGAGGCTACCATGATTTTAAGCAGAAAATGGCTCAATGAATTCGTAGACTGCTCGGCCTGGGCCGATCACGACTTTTCCGAGGCAATGACCCTCTCCGGCTCCAAGGTGGAGACGTTCACGGATCTGCACAAGAACATTCAGAATGTCGTTGCGGGCCGCATCGTGGAGATGGTGCGCCACACAAACTCCGACCACATGTGGGTCTGTCAGGTCGACGTGGGCGGCGATGCGCCGCTGCAGATCGTCACTGGTGCACAGAACCAGAAGGTCGGCGACATGGTGCCCATCGCGCTCGACGGCTCCCTCCTGCCCGACGGCAAAGAGATCCACGCCGGCATGCTGCGCGGCGAGCTCTCCAACGGCATGATGTGCTCGCTCAAGGAGCTCGGCCTGACGCTGCATGACTACCCCTACGCCATCGAGGACGGTCTGTGGGTCATGCAGGAGGACGGCGTGAAGCCCGGCGACGACATTGCCGCCGTCATCGGTATGGACGACCACGTGGTCGAGTTTGAGATCACGCCGAACCGTCCGGACTGCCTGTCCGTGATCGGTCTGGCACGTGAGGCCGCCGTGACCTTTGGCAAGCCCCTTAAGCTGCACACGCCCGACGTGCCCGGCTGCGGCGAGGACATTCACGATCACGTCAGCATCCGCATCGACGATCCGGCGCTCTGCCCGCGCTACACCGCGCGCATGGTGCGCAACGTCAAGATCGCGCCGTCCCCGGCGTGGATGCGCGAGCGCCTGCGCAACAGCGGCGTGCGCCCGATCAACAACATCGTCGATATTACCAACTACGTCATGCTCGAATACGGCCAGCCGATGCACGCGTTCGACTTCTCGTGCATCGGCGGCAAGCAGATCATCGTGCGCACCGCGCGCGAGGGTGAGACCATCGAGACGCTCGACGGCAATGCGCGTAAGCTCACGCCGAACATGCTGTGCATCTGCGACGAGCAGAAGCCCGTCGCGGTGGCCGGCGTCATGGGCGGCGCCAACTCCGAGATCGTCGGCGACACGGCCATGGTCGTCTTTGAAGGCGCAAACTTCAACGGTACGAGCATCCGCCGCACGGCCGCCGCGCTCGGCATGCGCACGGAGGCCTCCGGCCGCTTCGAGAAGGGCCTTGACCCGATGAACACCGTCGCGGCCGTTGACCGCGCGTGCGAGCTCGTGGAGCTGCTCGGCTGCGGTGAAGTGATGCGCGGCACCATCGACGTGCTGCCCGAGCCCATCGTGCCCAAGACCGTGAAGCTCGAGCCGGACAAAGTCAACGGCCTGCTCGGCACGGACGTGTCCGAGGCGGAAATGCGCCGCATCCTGCTCGCGCTCGGCTTCGCGCTCGACGGCGACACGATCATCGTCCCGTCCTGGCGCGGCGACGTGGAGCACTATTCCGACATCGCCGAAGAGATCGCCCGCTTCTACGGCTACAACAACATCCCCTGCACGCTCATGCGCGGCCAGACCACCAGCGGCGGCTATACCGACGCGCAGAAGGCAGAGCGCAGCATCGGCGTCATGGCCCGCGCGCTCGGCTACAGCGAGATCATCACCTACTCGTTCATCAGCCCGTCGTACTACGACAAGATCCGTCTTCCGGCCGACTCCCCGCTGCGCAACTCCATGAAGATCCTCAACCCGCTCGGCGAGGATACCTCCATCATGCGTACGACCATCCTGCCGTCCATGCTCGAGATCCTCACGCGCAACTACAACTACCGCAACAAGGCCGTGCGCCTCTATGAGATCGGAAAGGTCTACTTTGCCCGCCCCGACGGTATGGCCGATGAACCGAAGCTGCTGTGTCTCGGCGGTTACGGCGGCGGCATGGACTTCTTCCAGCTCAAGGGCGCGGTCGAGCGCATCCTCGCCGGCCTGCGCATCACGGACGTGACGTTCGAGGCAGAACACGACGACCCGTCCTATCACCCCGGCCGCTGCGCGAAGGTCTATGCCGGCAGCAAGCTGCTGGGCGTGCTCGGCCAGATCCACCCGCTCGCCGCGGCAAACTACGGCGTGGACACAGAGCTCTACACAGCCGAACTCCGGCTCGACGGCATGCTTGCCGCCCGCGGCGCGACCCCGGTCTATACGCCGCTGCCGCGCTTCCCGGCTGTGACGCGCGACGTCGCCATCGTCTGCAGCGCGGACATCCCAGTCGCCAAGCTCTCGGCGTGCATCCTCGCCGCCGGCGGGCAGTATCTCAAGGGCTGCGAGCTGTTCGACGTGTACACCGGTGCGCCGATCCCGGCCGGTTACAAGAGCGTCGCCTTCTCGCTGACGCTGCGTGCCGATGACCAGACGCTCACCGACGACCACGCCGAGGAGACCATGCAAAGCGTGCTGAAGGCGCTCAAGGAAACCTTTAACGCGACCATCCGCTGAGCAGCGCCGGGATTTGGAATATTTTAAGAAATATTTCAGAACTTTTTTTGATAACAGTTGGAAAATGGACTTTACAGACTTGTGTTTTTTGGTATAATGAGCACAAGAACTCGTATAAGGGAGGGCTTCGCATGGAAGACGCAACCAGACGGTTTAATGCGATCGACAACAAAACAGAAATGAAGGAGATCCTTACTTCCGTGTATCATTCCCTTGTTGTCAAAGGGTACAACCCCATCAACCAGCTCGTCGGCTACATTCTCTCCGAGGACCCGACGTATATCACCAACTACAACAACGCCCGCAGCCTCATCTGCCGCCTTGACCGCGACGAGCTGCTGCAGGAGCTGCTGACCAGCTATCTGGACAAATAAGCAGCACACGAAACGAAAAAGCCTCTGCCGGCGGGCAGAGGCTTTTTTCATGTATGGAATATACAATAAAAAACGCCCTTGTCATTGACAAGGGCGTTTTGGTTGGCAGCGGAAGAAGGATTCGAACCCTCACAAACGGAGTCAGAGTCCGGTGTGCTACCATTACACAATTCCGCTACGAACAAATGATATTATACAGATATTTTCGGATTTGTCAACCCTATTGTCGAAGATTTTTCACGAAATGAACATCTTTGTTCCGGCCCCGCCCGCACACGCAGACAGGGCCGGGAAAAACGGGCTCAGCGATCAAGGATCTTGCCGTCGATCGAGATCGTGACAACCTGCCACGGCAGGAACTTCCCGCTCGTGCGCAGCGCCTCACACGCCGCATGCTCGAGTCCGCCGCAGCACGGCACCTCCATACGCACGATGGTGACGCTCTGAATGTCGTTGCCCCGGATAATCTCCGTGAGCTTGTCGGTGTAATCCACCGCGTCGAGCTTCGGGCAGCCGATGAGCGTGATCTTCCCTTTCATGAACTCGCTGTGCATATTCGCGTAGGCATATGCCGTGCAGTCGGCCGCGATAAGCAGCTTCGCGCCCTGAAAATACGGCGCGTTGACCGGCACGAGCTTGATCTGGCACGGCCACTGGCCGAGCTGCGACGGCTGCGCCTCCGGAGCTGCTGCCTGTGCCGTCTCCTCACGCTGGAAGCGGTGCATCTGGTGGCCAGGGCAGCCGCCGGCGTGCGCGGCGTGCATGGCCTCCGCCTGCTTTTTGCGCTTGTTGGCCTGCACGGCCGCCTCGTCATACGCCGCCGCTTCGCGCTCGACAAAATGGATGGCATCCATCGGGCAGGCGGGTAGGCAGTCGCCGAAACCGTCGCAGTAATCGTCGCGCAAGAGCTTGGCCTTGCCATTCACGATGCCGATGGCACCCTCATGGCAGGCCGTCGCGCACGCGCCGCAGCCGTTGCACTTTTCTTCGTCAATGTGGATGATTTTGCGGATCATAATATCCCTTCCCTTTCCAAAAATCGTCCGGGTCCCCACCCGGCGGTCTTGACTTTCTGTGCATAAGATAGCATAATAAAAGCCACAATTCTGTTGTCAGAACAACAAATGGAGCAAAAAAATGAACATCACGCTATCCAACACGCGCCTCTTTCGCGGCATCGGCACCGATGAGCTGCCGCTGCTGCTGCAATGTCTCGGCGCGGTGCAAAAGCACTACGACCGGGGCGAGACCATTCTCGCCGAGGGCGCGCCGACCGAGCAGCTCGGCATGGTGCTCTCCGGCATGGCCATGATCGGCTATGACGATGTCTGGGGCAACCACAGCCTGCTCGGTCACGTCGGCCCCGGTGAGGTATTTGCCGAGCCCTATGCCTGCATCCCGGGCGAGCCGCTGCTCATCAGCGTGACCGCCTCGGAGGACACCGAGGTACTGTTTTTGAACATCGGCAAGGTGCTCACGACGTGCACGAACGCCTGCCCGTTTCACGCCAAGCTCATCCAGAACCTGCTGACCGTGTGCGCGGCCAAAAACCTGCAGCTCTCGCAGCGTATCCTGCACACGGCGCCGAAGGGCATCCGTGCCCGGCTCATGTCGTACTTTTCCGAGTGCGTCAAGCGCGCCGGGCAATACAGCTTTGACATCCCCTACAACCGCCAGCAACTGGCCGACTATCTGGGCGTGGACCGCAGTGCCATGTGCAGCGAGCTGTCGCGGATGCAGCGCGAGGGGCTGCTGAGCTATCACAAGAACCATTTTTCCGTGCACGAAGCACTGGAGTAAATCGACGAAAGGCGGACACAACATGACGAGAGAAGAATACGCAAAGCGGATGAAAAAGCACCCCGACTGGGCCCCGGGCCGGGACGCGATCGAGGCGGCCTTTGCCAAGCGCTATCCCAAGACGGAGCCGGTGTGCTTTGAGAGCGAGCTGCACGACCGCGCGGCCTTCGGCGGCGACGAATATCTCGACGGCTTCGCCGTCTATGACACGGGCAAGGGCTATCAGCACATCGTCACCTACGGCATGAGCGAGCTGTATCCGAGCATGGCGGCCTTCGGCGCCGAGTACAGCAAGTGGGGCTATGAGATGACGATGAAGGTGCGCGAGAGCTATGCCGAGACCGGCACATGGGCGCTCGATCTGCTGGCCCAGCTGGCGCGCTACACGTTCCAGACCGGCAATTTCTTCGAGCCGGGCGCCTACATCCCCGGCGACGGCAGCTCCCTGCACCCGGAGCTGGGCTCGGCCATCACGGGGCTGGCCATCGTCAGCGACACGACCGTCGCCCCGATCGAAACGGTGCACGGCAGGGTCGCATTTTTGCAGCTCGTCGGTCTCACGCAGCCGGAACTGGATGCGGTCACGCGCGACCCGGACACACTGACCGGCATCCTGGAGCGGATGCGCGCGGAGAATCCGGAGCTGGTGCTCGACATGCGCAGAACGAGATCCTACGTATGATTGTGCCACCGCCGGCAGATTTCTCCGTGGATCGGCGCAAATGTCTGCAAAACCCACGAACGAATCAAGAGAATAGATACACATGAAGTACATTTTCTGCACGGACATGACCGGGCACCAAAAACATACTCGGCCCGACGGTCAGTGCTTTCTGTCAGCAGAGCTCCCGCAGGTCATGCGCGACGGGCTTGAACAAACGGCACACACACTGTCACAGGCAGAACGGCGGCACAAGCTGCCGGGCATTTTGCTGATTATGCAATATATCTGCCTGGTGATCGGCATGGTCTGCTGCGGCGGGCTTGTGCGTGCACTTGCGGGCAGATCGGTCAGTCTGGCACAGGCCTACCACAATGTGCCTGGCATTTTCTGGACCGGTGCGGTCACATTGTGCATAGCCGGTCTGCTCGCGCTCTGGCAGCGTGTTCAGACGGCTTCCGCCGACCGCAGCAGCAGTGTCCAGGCAGCCCGAAGGAAAATGAACGATCAGATCCGCGGTGCAAAAGCTTATCTCGGCATTCCCGGCCAGATTCAGCCCGTTGACATTCTTCTGTTCGACTACCGCAGGGAAGCGCAGGGCCTGAAGATCCTCAACACGGCACATAATACCGAGTTCTGGCTCTACCGGGATCAAAACAGCCTCTGCATCGCCGACGAGTATCAGGTATACGCACTTGCACTGCAGGAACTGCAGCGTATCCGCGTTGTGCAGCGTGTGATCCCGATGACCGGCTGGAACAAAGGCGGCCAACCAGATCAGGCACGTTTTCGGCGCAGCGGTGTGATGTGTCACGAGGGCGCAGCTATTGGCCTGCAGTTTTGCTGCGCATTGGAACTGACCCATAACGGCGAGCAATACGCATTGCTGTTTCCTGGCTATGAGCTTCCGGAAATCCAGAATCTGACAAGATTGTCCGCACCTGAGCTGCCTGCGGCAGCACCTGAAAAGAAGCGAAAAGCAGCACCCAAAAAGCATCCACCGAACGGCGAAAAAATCCGCCCCCTCTTTTACTGGCGGATTCCGAAGGGAGAAAATGTGGCGCTGTGGTTCACGCCTTTGGCAGACGTAGAGTTTCAGGCAGCGCACCCACGGCTGTACACTTTTCTGGTCATCCTTGCGATCGCACTGCTGGTAGCCCCGATGGCAGGATATTTGTCTCTGACAACGCACTATTTCCCCGACGCAAACAGCCCATGGCTGCTTTTGGGCGGCGTTGGTGGTTTCCTGGTCGGGTGCAGTCTGTTCAACATTCTTGCAGCATGGCTGCACCAGTACTTTGGACACATTGTAACGATTTGTTTGGCAGTGCTCGGTTTCGCACTGATGGCTATCAGCTGCCTTCTGCTGTGATCGATCGCTTTTCATCGGTCGGACAAAAAACCGTGACCTTGAACAGAGGTCTAAGGAACGCATCCGTGACTTTGAGCAGACGCACGGTGAAATTGCCTGCAGGATATATCAAACCCTTGAAAAAAACAGCCGCACCGTGACGCCACGGTGCGGCTGTTTGCTTATCTTCGTTTGAAATCAGTTCTCTTTCTTCGCGATCAGCTCCGCGCAGGCTTCGCCGAGGATACGGATACCTTTTTCGATCACCTCGTCGCTGCTGTTGGAGTAATTGATGCGGAACGTGCTGACGTTGCGCTCCTTTTCATAGAACGGGTCGCCCGGGCAGATAGCGACGCCCTTCGCGAGCGCAACACGGTAAAGATCGACTGCGGACATGCCATTCGGCAGCTTGGCCCACAGGAACATGCCGCCCTCCGTCGGCGTGAACTCCACGCCCTCCGGGAGATATTTGCGCATGCAGTCCATCATCAGCTCTGCCTTGTGCTTGTAGAGCACTTTCGTCTTCTCGATGTGCGCGTCGATGTCGTTGTCCGCGAGGTACTGTGCCAGAACGAGCTGCGAGAAGATATTGGTGTGCAGGTCGGCAGTCGCCTTGTAGCTCAGGAGCTTTTCACGCAGCGCCTTGTTGCGCACGCACACCCAGCCGATGCGCATGCCGGGGGCGACGATCTTGGAGAATGTGCCGAGCATGCAGCACTGCTCGCCCAGCTCCTTGCCGAAACTGTCGGTCGCGGTGCCGGAAAAACGCAGCTCACGATACGGGTTATCCTCCAGCACGATGATGTCCGTGCCCCGGAAGATCTCCACGACGCGGTCATGCACTTTCTGACTGTAGCTCAGGCCGGTGGGGTTCTGGAAGTTCGGGATGACATAAGCAAACTTCGCATCCGGGTTAGCCTGCACGGTCGCCGCCAGCTCGTCGCAGTCGATGCCGTCGGGGTTGATGGTGACAGGCAGGATCTCGGGATCAAAGAAGTGGAACGACTGCAGCGCGACGAGGTAGGTCGGGTTCTCGACGATCACCTTATCACCGGGGTCGAGCATACACGCGCCGATCATCGTCAGCACCTGCTGCGAACCGTTGGTGATGATGATGTCGTCGGCCGTCACGCCGTAGACGCCCATCGTCTCATAGCGCTTTGCGACCCACTCGCGCAGCGGCAGGTAGCCCTGCGTGCCGCTGTACTGCAGCGCCATGACGCCGTTTTTCTCCAGCACCTTGTGTGTTGCCTTGTCCATCGCCTCGACCGGGAAAGAGACCGGATTCGGCAGACCGCCCGCAAAAGAAATCAGGTCGGGAGATGCCGCTGCCGCAAGAATGCTTGCCGTAAACTCGCCCTGAAAGTCGGGACGCATGATTTTTTTGGAAAGTCTGGGATTCATAATGATTTCTCCTTTCATGGGCGCTTGTAATGGTCTGTGTATTCGACAGGCAAGCCCTCATAGTGTGTCGATTATAGCGCACGCGATTGCGGCATGACAAGGCGTTGCAAAAAAATCTGCGTTCTAACGGAAAGCCGCGCTTATGCAAAGCGCGGTTCTGTATAGAACGCTCATTCATCTTTGATATACTGCTCTTCCACCTGCTGCTGCGCCCGGATCAGCACTTGCCGTGCACGTGCGTATGCACCGGCATCCAGCAGCCGAACCACATTCGTAATCGCGTGAAACAGGGGAAAACATAATCGCATCGTATCCATAATTGTCCCTTCTGTTGTGCGTCAAAAATGCGTCATTTCTGCATTTTATATTAATATGACGCCAGAATTTGTCAATCCTTCGTCATGGAAGGTCGGCAAAATGAAAGACAACCTGAGCCGGTACACATTGCGCATCGATCAGGCGCTGTTGGACAAGCTCGGCTACATCGCAGAATACGAAAGCCGGACAAAAAACCGCGAACTCGAGCAGATGATCAAAAAGCGCATCCGGGACTTTGAACAGGAACACGGCGAGATCGACCTGCACGACATATCCAAGCTCTGACAAACCATCAGCCGCACCGTGGTGTCACGGTGCGGCTGATTCTTTCCTGTATGCAGGGTCAATCCAGCACGGACCGGAGGAACGACTCCAGCGCGGCCAGATACGCTTCCCTGTCCACCATGTAGCTCAGCCCATGTCCCGCGCCCGGCACGACCAGCAGCTGCTTGCTGCGCGCTGCGCAGTGCGCATAGTTTTCGTGCCCCATGTCGCAGGGGACGAAGCGGTCATCCCTGCCATGAATCAGCAGCACAGGAATGTCGCAATGCGCCAGCGCATCCGTGACCGTGGCGGACTCCAGGTTGAAACCGCCGAACAGTTTCCCGCCCAGGCGGATCAACTGGTAGACCGGGAAAATGGGGAGATGCTGGTCACGGATGACCTTGCGAATGATCGCGGCGGGCGAGTTGTACCCGCAGTCGGCCACGATGCCGACAACATTGCGCGGGAGATTCAATCCGCCGGCCATCAGCACGGTCGCCGCGCCCATCGACACCCCGTACAGCAAGATCTTCGTGTCCGCGCCGAAGCGCCCGACGGCGTAGTTCACCCACGCACGGCAGTCATAGCGCTCCTGAATGCCAAACGTGAGGCACCTGCCCTCGCTCTTCCCGTGCGCGCGCTGATCGACCAGCAGAACGTGATAGCCGCCCTGCACGGCGATCTGTGCCCCGCCGCAGAAGTCCCGCTCCGCGCCGCTCTTGTAGCCGTGCATCATGATCTGCACCGGTGCGCCCGGCCGGCCGGCGTAGTATTTCCCGTGCAGGTGCAGCCCGTCGTCGGATCGGATCCATACGTCCTCATATGGGAGCGCGAGCACGGTCCGGACCATCTGCGTCATCGCTTCCCGATAGGGGGCATACTGCTCCGTGTCCGGCAGGCGGAAGAGATCCGCCTCCGTCTGTTTGGGCACGGAAAAGCAGAGGCGGTAGCACACATAGGATGCAGCCAGAATGAAAATAAGAAGGATCAAGACGCTCCACACAACGACCATGTTCGTTTCCTCCGGACATTTTTTGACGCATGGAGCAGTATAGCACAGGAAAAGAAGGCTGCCAAATGAAAGTACAAAAATCGCCGCTGCAATATGCCTGTCTCTTATACACATCTGACGCTGCCGACGAATAGAGAG
>ENA-OYYV01000555-OYYV01000555.1-human-gut-metagenome-genome-assembly--contig:-NODE-555-length-17776-cov-10.767282_pt1 | contig 17776 bp, 12 predicted proteins | sample MGYA00244069_ERZ653462 | MGnify/ENA primary metagenome ERZ653462 (study PRJEB26926, sample SAMN06165170) | human gut metagenome | biome: ENVO:00009003; feature: ENVO:2100002; material: ENVO:00002003...
GCTCGGAGATGTGTATAAGAGACAGCATAAAAATGTTATAATATAAAAGAGTAAAATTATGGGTTAGTATATGGTCTGACTGCCGAATACAGCAAATTCACCGAAGGTCAGTCGGTAAAAGCGGTCGCCGTCAAAGCAAAACTTCCCTCTCGGACGGTACAGACTTATTCGGCTCATATGTTTCAATTTTTTAATGGAGGTAATAAAAATGAAAACGAATTTCAAGCGTATTGGCAAACAGTCGATTTCTATTGTGCTTGCTGTTATGATGATGCTTTCGACTATGCTTGTCGGTATGGTTACTTCGAATGCGGCTATCAACAATTGGGTTTTAAGCGGCTCATTCAATAACTGGACTGAAATCCCATTTGGTGGTGCTGATGGCGGTTCTATTACTTATGACCTTTCTGCTTATAAAGGTACAACAGTTGAATTTAGAACCGATGCTTATGAAAATAATAAACTAAATAAGAATTCAACCGGTAACATAGTTGTGGCAGGTACTGAGTATCAACTTACTTGGGGTAAACCTGAACCTATGAAATATACTGTGTCAAGCACAGGTACAGGTAAAGTTACATTTACCGTTAATTCAAAACAAAAAAATAACTATTTAACTGTTACTGAAGGAGATCAACCTATAACAGTTACACCTTACTATGTTGCCGGTGAGGATAGGCTTGTTAATGGTTCGGCATGGACTCCAGAACAAGCTGAGGATAAAATGTCATATGATGAAACAACTGAAAAGTATTCAATTACTTATGACAAAAAAGCTGCCGGTACTTATAAGTTTAAAATCATAGAAGGCTCAAGCACTTGGCATGGTTATAATGATTTTAAATCCGTTACATGTACAGACGAAAATTGTACAGTTTCTGATGTTGACGGAGAGTATCACAATATTCAAATTACAACTAAAGAAGAATCTAATATCACAATTACATTAGATTCTACAGATTCTACTGGTAAAAAATTAATAATCAGTGCAGAGCCAACAACACAGAAATACACTGTAGCTGTTGATAAAAATATCACAAACGGTACAGTTACTCCTTCTGCAACCTCACTTGCGGCAGGCAAGACATTTACAGTAACAGCCACACCGAATGACGGTTATGAGCTTGATACTATTACTGTAACAGATGCTGAAGGTAAGAGTGTTGCGGCTACTAACGAATCAACACATACTTACACAATGCCTGCAAGCAATGTAACTGTTTCTGCTACATTTGCACAAAAACCGGATTGCCGTTTAGGCTTTGGCTATGCAACAGGCAGTAGTGATACAATGGGTACTTTCAGCTGTTCGAGCAATGGCACTTCTATAGTTGAAGGCACATATCCGTATGGTACAGAGGTAACATTTAATGCTGTTGCTAAAGAAGGTTATGTATTTAAAGGTTGGTACTCAGATATCAACGGTACAAGTGATTGCCTTTCAACAAATACAACATACACATTTAAACTTACAAAAGAAACTGATGTATTTGCAAAGTTTGCTGAAGCTACAGGTACAGTGATTCCGAATCTTTACCTCATTTACAGCGACAGCACTTCAGACCCGAGTAAATTCACTCAGTATCTCAATCTTTACCGTGACGCAGATGGACAGGTGTATGCTTACTTTGACAGTGAACACTTTGACTCCTCTAAAACATATTGTTTTACGATTTCTGATTCAGTAGGTAAGTCAACATCATGGGAATATGCGTATGATAATTACAATAATTCCAAAGCTGTTGCTAATGAAGCTAATACAAAGTATTTTGACTGCGGCGATAGCCGATGGGGATTGCCTAAGCACGATGAATCTTCTTATGTAAATACAGCTTTCGCAAGATTTAGAGTACTTGAAGATTATGCAGATACTATTTCAAGCGTAAAGGTTAACCTCGGTTACTACAAAGGTACTGACATTGTTGAGAGTTCAACTGACTCTACAAAGGCTACAACTTATGAGATTATTCCTGATGCTACAGGCACAGTTTCTTCGAGAGTTAAAGTATATGCTAAAGACGGTACTGTCAGAACTGCATATCAGAAGTATGCTGATATGGCAGATACTGTAATTTCTTACACAGGCGATGATGTAACTAAGAAGAAATCTGCTGATTATTATGAAGAAGGCTACGCAAAGTTAGGCTCAACAATTACAGTTACAACTACAATTGATAAGGATTACAGAAGCAAGTACTATGTAAAAGCATTCTGTGTGAACGGCTATTCTTACGGAATTATTGACAGCTCAAAGGCTAATGCTGACGGCGTATATTCATTTGAATACACAATTCCTGAGGATTGCACAGATAAGTTTATCGAAATCACACCTATTTACTACTACATTGATGATACTGATACAGTAACTTTCTATGTAGAGGGCTTTGACGAAACAGTACAGAAAAAGTGGGGCAACACAGTTGCTGTTCAGGCTTGGTACACAAACGGTGTAGATGAACAAAAATACGTAGATGGCGTATTAGAAGGCGAATATAATTCTCCTAATAAGAATGCGCTTGGCGGTTATCCCGGTCAGCCTTTGGTATACGAGGGTGGTAAATATTCAATGCAGATTCCTAAATACCTTAACGGTAATAAAGATAATTTTGTTAAGGGTATTACATTGAACAACTATATCTGGGATAGTATCCATAGTGGTAATTTTAAAGACCAGATTAATGATAACTGCCAGACTTATGACTATGACGACTTCTACAAGCTTTCTGAAACTAATGATGTAGATAATATTATCTTCGATTTCCGTTACAGAACTACAACAGATAACAAGCCTTCACAGGCAGGTTTAAGCAGCTCTACTTATAATAAGAACGAGCTTGAACCGCTTAAGGATTACTATGGTAATATCGTTGACATCTTTGGAAATATTCTTTCAAAAGATTGGACTGCTACTTATGACAGCAATTATCTTACAGTAATATCTAACGGTTATAAGGAAATTAAAAATATTGGTAAATATGCTACCGAGTGGTCAGTATATGACAAAGACGGTACATACATTACTACAATCAACTGTTCTAGCCTTATTGATGAGACCAAGGTTGACTCTACTTATCAGGCAGCTTATAAAAAACTTAAGTCACATGCCGGTTTACCTGTAAAGATTGCATATGAAAAGTCAATATTCCAAGGTCCTGATAATGGTACTCGTGCTGACGGCCGTTGGTATTTCTCTAAGAAAGCTCAGAAGATTTCCGCTAATGTTAAGATTGAGTACAAAGCAGACGGTACTTCTCCGTTTGTTGAAGATGCATTTGTTGAAGGCAGCAATGTTGGTGTAAATACTAAAGCTCAGGCTTACTTTACAAATGCTGATTCCAACGGCAAGACAACTTGTCAGGGTATAGTCGACGGCGGTAACTTCAGTGTTCATGCTCAAACAGATGTCGATGCTAACTACTATTTCATTGGCTGGTACCTTAAGACTTCTGACGGTTATTCATTCATTACTAATGAGTCCGATGCTGACTTCCCAATGACAAACAACGCAACTTATATTGCTCGCTTTATTCCAACTCCAAGCGGCACATTAACACTTTCACACACATTGCTTACAGGCTCTGCAGATGGCAAAACTTTCATTAAGGCAGACATCGTAGACAGCAAAGGTAATGTTAAGGCGTCTATTGCCGAAACTTCAGGTAACCTTGTAGTTCCTGCAAGATATGTTGTCTATACAAGCGAATACAGCATTAAGGCTACACTTAGAACTGTTCCTTACGGTAATGATACTGTTGAAGATTTCTATAACAGTAACGAGGAACATTACAATTCAGGTGTAACAGGCACAGGCGAAAAGACTTACGAGGTTAGTAAAACAATTAAGGAATTGTTTGAATCATATGAAGATGTTGATCATAATACTTCATACAGACTTATCAAGTCAAACATTCCGTTCTATTCAAATATCAAATCAAATCCACTCGAATACACGATTACTTACACTTATGAAACAAGACTTGACGGTAAACAGAGTTATGTTATTAAGGATAAAGTATCAGGTATTGAGTTAGAGGAAATGTGGGCTGAGAATGTAGCTGCCGGTCTTCCAAAAGAACAGCTTAGCAAAGCATTCATCACAAAGAAAGCTCCGTTTGTATCTAACTTCAGAAATGAGATTAAGTGGGATATTGATCATGCAGTAATCAACGGCTATATCGCTACTGTTGATGCTACTACTAAATCTCCAGATCTTACAATTACAGCTCTTGCTGTTGACGGTGGATGGACAAAACCTGAAACTGTTAAGTATGGCGAATTGGCTGTTTCAAACGGTGATTATCTCTACAAGACAGGTACAACTGATTTCCCGGCTCAATATGATTATAATGGTGCTACCAAGTACGATTTCAGCTTCTGGGCAATCTTTGATAACTTAGATGCGGCTCAAAATTACAGCAACGCAGTAAAAGCTTATATGTTAGATGCTCCTGCTGCGGATATGTCACAGAGATTAACTGCTCTTACAAAACTTGACGGTTATAAGAATCTTATTTCTAAGTCATATTCTAAGGAATATAACTACATCAGCTATCAGGATTATTATATAGTTCCTGTTTATGCAGGCAGATTTGCAAAGAATGATATCAAAGAGTCGCAGGCAAGCATCAGACTTCTTGAATACACCAGAAACCAGTGGACAAATGCTAACGGTGTCAAGGGTGACGGTAGTCTTAATGTAGACGGTTCAAAGACCGATTACCTCTACACAGACTTTGCTCTCAGCTTTGATAAGGATCAGTTACTTATCAAAAATAATCCTAACATCAAGGTTGGTATTGCTTTTGAAGTTGTTGCAAGATATGATGATGTTAAACCTCTCGATTCTTATGTAACAGATTCTAATACAGATGCTATTCGCAATTTGGTAAAGACTGCAACTGATAGCGGTAATGCTAACGGCAAGGTAGACACTTACACAATTAACAATGAAAGCAGAAGTGTTTACAGATATGAGATTAAAAACTCTAATATTTCTGTAAAGAATAGAATTGAGTACTACTTAAGATTCAAGAACAGTGAAACATCACAGCAGAATGTTATGAAGGTTTACTCATATATTTATGATAAAGATTCAGGAGAGATTTACTTAAGTGATCCTGAATATATGAATATGTATGATATCGGTAACCTTACATATATTACTTCTGGCTTAGCAAACATCAACTTAGGTCCTGACGCAACAGTTTGATGATTTGAATTTTTTGGCAGGGCAGAGTAAAATCTGCCTTGCCGTTAAAATACTTATGGAGGTATTTGAATGAAAAACAAAAAGGTTTATTCTTCGCCTGAAGTTGAAGTAACTAAATTCTCATTTGAGAATATTCTCGCTGACAGTGAGAATGATGATGTTGAATTGCAAAGAATTAAACAGAGCAACCCTGATGTTATTGCTACTGATGGTGCTGATGTAGAATGGTAATTTGTTATGAAAACTAAAAAATTCGTAAGAATTGCAAGTGTTATGCTTGTATTAATATTCACAATGTCAGCTTTTGTATCTGCTAACGCAGCTACATATTTTGAAGAAAACGGTTTTAAATATTCACCTATAAGCAAATTTAATTGCAGAATTTACGGATACACCGACTCTAAAACAGATGTTGTTGTTCCTAATAAGCTCTCAGCATACACTGTTTTGGAAATTGCTGATTACGCATTTTTGAATAACACAGCGATTGAAAATATTTCATTTTCAAATGCAAAATCAATAGATGTAATCGGTGAGTTTGCTTTTAGCGGCTGTACTTCTTTGAAGTCGGTCAATATTCCTATGACGCTTGATAAAATCGGTTATGCCGCATTTATGGGCTGTACTTCTTTGACATCTGTAAATATCAGTTCTAATATTTCAGAAATTAAAGGACAGACTTTCCAGAACTGCACTTCTTTAACAGAGTTTACCGTTCCAAATTCTGTCGGTACAATTTCGGATTTTTCATTTGCAGGCTGTACCTCTCTTGAAAAAGTCGTTATTCCGAAAACAGTTAAAAATATTTCTGACAAAGCATTTTTGAATTGCGATAAACTTACAATTTTCGGTTATACAAATTCTTATGCTCAAACTTATGCAGAAGAAAACGAAATTAACTTTGTTGCACTTGACGAAAAAACTTTGTACGGTGATGTTAATCTTGACGGCAAGATAGATATTAATGATGTAACACTTCTACAGCGTTACATTGCAGGTGAGTCTGTATTAACAGATGACGCTGTTAAGGCTGCCGACTTTAACAAGGACAGAATTATTGATGTAATTGATGTTACAGCAATTCAGACATTTATCGCTCACGGTCAAAACTAAATTATTAAACTTAAGCACAGGTGGCAACACCTGTGCTTTTTCTTGCTTATTTTTAGATTTTGTTATATAATAAAATTTGGTGATGTTATGCCGATTTACAAAATTGCTGATATTATAACTGATATAAAACCTAAGTTTCGCTACTTTGAAAGTATCGCAGAAGATTATTTATATACAGGCAATGAACCTGTTCAAATTAAACTTGCAGTCAAAGAAGATTTTCTGCGTGAAAAATACAACGAGAATATGCTCTTTTCTATCGGTGAATTGGAATGTATTTTTATGTCAGATGTTTTCAATAAAAAAGTTCTGAAATATAATGCAATATTTCTCCATTCGTCTGCAATCTTTTATAAAGGCAAAGCGTATCTTTTTTCTGCCGATTCGGGAGTGGGCAAGTCAACGCACACAAAACTGTGGATAAAAAAATTCGGCGCTGAAAATGTACAGATAATCAATGATGATAAACCGATTATCAGATTTATTGACAATGATTGGTATGTATACGGTTCGCCTTTTGACGGTGGAACGGGCATAAATAAAAATATCCGTGCAAAACTCGGCGGCATTATTTTTCTTGAAAGGGCAGAGGAGAACAGTATTGAAGTCCTTGACAAAAACAGTATTTTTTCAAGAATATATAAAAATACGATTAAATTTTCTCTTGATGATGAATATGCGGGATATATGTTAAATACGGCTGATAAGTTGATTAAGGAAAATTATTTCTATTTGCTAAAATGCAATATGAATATTGAATCGGCGGAAATTTGCGAAAAATTTTTAACTGACAGGAGATAGCTATGGAAAAGCTGAAAAAAATACTTGATTCCGAAACCAATAAGTGGATAGTAAAAAAAGCCAAACCACAGGTTTTCGGTATTATAATTATGTCTGTTATTTTCGGCGGAATGGCATATCTCGGTGTTGCGGTCGCTACTTTGTCGAGGGGTATTGTGGATTCGGCGGTTAACTCTGATGTCGGCGGAATTGTGTATTTCGCAATTATACTTATTTCACTTACGATTGCACAGCTTGTCATTAGAATTATAAGTAAGGTGCTGACTTTCAATGTATCGTCAAAACTTGAAATTTCTATAAAACAAGATATTTTCGATAATATTATCAGAAAAAAATATAATGAGATTTCAAGCATACACACCGGCGAACTACTTAACAGAATAACAAGCGATGTGTCGGTTTTAGTCAGTTCGATTATTTCTATAGTGCCGAATATGGTATATTTTATAGTAAAATTGGTTGGTGTTTTTGTTGTACTGTTTGCTATTGATAAAACTTTCAGCCTTGTTTTTGTTTTCGGCGGTGCGCTGATGTTTGTTGTTGTGCTGCTTTTTAAGTCAAAAATGAAAACATTGCATAAGGCGGTACAGGAATCTGACGGTAAGACAAGGTCGTTTTTTCAGGAGATTTTTTCAAGTCTGCTTGTGGTAAAAGTTTTTGGCGCTGAAAATAAGGTGTCTGAAAATGCTATGAATTTGCAACAGAATAATTTTAAAATAAAACGAAAAAGAAATTATATCTCTATAGTTGCCACAACCGGATTTTCTTTTATATTTGCCCTCGGATATATGTATGCTTTAATTTGGGGTGCTTTTGCAATCAGCGACCATACCATTACATACGGTGTATTGACTTCTATGCTTGCGCTTGTGTCGCAAATTCAAGGCCCTGTTCGTGGTATCAGCAGTATTTTGCCGTCATATTATTCTGCTCTTGCAAGTGCGGAGCGACTTATGGATATTGAAAATCTCGATAATGAAGATGTGGTAAATAATTCTGCAATCGATACCGAAAAGCTGTATGATAAGACAGAAAAAATAGTTTTTGATAATATTACTTTCAGCTACGGCAGGGAAAATGTGCTTGAAAATACAAGTCTTGTGCTAAAAAAAGGTGATTTTGCATTGCTTGCGGGAATTTCTGGAATAGGCAAAAGTACGCTTACAAAGCTTTTGCTTAATGTAATTTCACCCGATAAAGGCGAAATTTATCTTTCGCTTTCAAGCGGAGAAAATGTGTTTGTCGATAAAAATATAAGATGTATGTTTTCGTATGTACCGCAAGGTAATTTTCTGCTTTCGGGTACAATCAGAGATAACATTGCATTTGTGTCGAATAATCCCGATGACGAAAGAATTATTGTGTCTGCGAAAATTGCCTGCGCTTATGATTTTATAAACAGATTGCCAAATGGACTTGATACTGTTGTGGGTGAGAACGGAAAGGGCTTGTCGGAGGGTCAGATACAAAGAATTGCGATTGCGAGAGCGGTTTACTGTAATTCTCCGATTATTATTTTTGATGAGGCAACCTCGGCACTTGACGCCGAAACAGAAGTTCAACTGCTTAAAAATCTTAAAACACTCAAAGATAAAACTTGTATTTTGATTTCTCATAAAATGGCGGCAAAAGAAATTTGCAACAAAGAAATTGTAATTAAGAATAAAAAAATTATTTCTTACGATATTTAGGTGGGTACAAGCAAAATCTCACTCCTGACTGAATACTTATAATTAGGTATAAATCCGATTATAAGCATTGTCAGAGGTGATTTTTTGATTGAATTAATTAATTTTCTGGGGCAGTACCTTTGCTTTTTTATTCTTCATATCTGCGGAAACGGCTCTTTTCCAAAACCTCTTTCCGAAAAAGAGGAGCACGAGTATCTTGTGCGGAGTGCAAAAGGGGATATAGAGGCGAGAAATATTCTTGTTGAACATAATTTAAGGCTTGTGGCACACATTATAAAAAAATATTACGGCAATCAGAGTGAACAAGATGATCTTGTGTCAATCGGCACTATCGGACTTATAAAAGCGATAAATACCTATGACATAAGCAAAAAAATTAAGCTTTCAAGTTATGCGTCACGATGTATCGAGAATGAAATATTAATGCATTTCCGTAATGCTAAAAAGACGGCGCAGGATATTTCGCTCAACGAAGCGATTGACAGCGATAAGGACGGAAATCCGCTGACTTTGCTTGATATAATGGCGGTTGATGACAATATACTTGAGCAGATTGATTTTCAACTCAACAGTAAAAAGCTCAGTCAGTTTATTAACGAAGAACTTTCGCCAAGGGAAAAAATGATAATTGTTATGCGCTACGGACTTGACGGGAGCGAGCCGCTTACGCAGAAAAAGATTGCACAGAAACTGAATATTTCCCGTTCGTATGTAAGCAGAATTGAAACCAAGGCTTTAAAACTTTTACGAAAACGCTTTGATAACAGTTCAAATTTATAAATTATTTTAAAGAAAAAAGGCGGTCGAAAGACCGTCTTTAGTTATGAGCCTATGCTGTTGATGAGGTTTTGCATTTCCTGTTTGGATGAAACATTGTGCGCTTTTTCAAGCACGATTTCTTTTTCGTCTTTTTCCATTTGAGCAAATTTTTGCATTGCACTTTCATTTTTTGCAAGTGCATTTACAAAGCCTAACGGCATATCTTTATACATTTTTCATCACCGATATTATTATTTTCAGTTTTGAAAATAATATTCATTTAGATAAATTATTGTTTAGCGGAGTGTCGGTTGGGCATTGAAATTTAGCTAACGCTAAATTATCCTCACAAAAACAAAAAAGTTTACTCAATTTTTTCAAAAATTGCGGGTTTGGGCAGCGCCCATAAAATCTTCCGATATAACAATTTATCAGGCGCAAACAGCCACGCTGTTTGCGTGCTAAAACTAAGTTTGTTAAAACAGGCGACAGCCTTTTATAAAAGAAATGATTAACTTTTTCAAATGGCTTTCTTGTTGCTATCGCATTTAAGGGCTTTCGCCCATTCGTTCAAGCCGCCAAACAGCGAGCTGTTTGGCTATCGTTAGATTGCGTAAACGGAAAGTATTTGTGGGCCTTGCCCACACCCTCAACCTTTGAAACGGTTGACCAAACTTTTATAATCGTGACTGATAATTTAATCTTGCTCAAATTTTATTGCCCGATTAATATTCTGTAAAATTTTCTTTCGGTTATATTTTTTATTGCAAAATCATACTAATATTTGTAACCAAATATGCTTACTGAAAAGTCAGCCATACGCTGACATTGCGACAAACAGAAATCAGTAGCGCAATAAAATTAACGGAGGCTGTAAAATGTCAGAATATTTACCCGAAGGAAAACTCATTTTAACACAGGATAATATCAACACGCTCCACAGCTTTTCTTTATTAAGTGACGCAAAAAAGGAAGGAAAAATTCTTGAGGCAAGGGCCTGCGTTTGTGATGCAGAACATAATCTTATTGTTGACCTCGGCATAATGAAAGGAATTATCCCCCGTGAAGAAGGTGCAATCGGTATTCGTGAAGGTACAGTGCGTGATATTGCGGTAATTTCAAGAGTAAACCGCCCTGTATGTTTTATCATCACCGACTTTGCCGTTGATGAAAACGGAGAACGCTTTGCAGTTCTTTCAAGAGAAAAGGCACAACAACGCTGTATGAAAAATTACATTTCTCACCTTGTCTGCGGCGATGTAATTGATGCTCGTATCACCCACCTCGAAAACTTCGGTGCATTTGCCGATATTGGGTGCGGAATTGTGGCTCTTATGCCGATCGATACAATTTCCGTATCACGAATAGAACATCCACGGGAAAGATTCACGGTCGGAATGGACATCAGAGCTGTAATAAAATCCATCGAAAACGGCAGAATAAGCCTAAGCCATAAGGAACTTCTCGGCACTTGGGAAGAAAACGCAAACAGCTTTTGTGCAGGCGAAACCGTTGCGGGAATTGTACGCAGTGTAGAAAACTACGGTGCGTTTGTAGAACTTGCCCCTAACCTTGCAGGACTTGCAGAAAGTAAGGACGGCGTAAAAGCAGGTCAGCAGGCAAGCGTTTACATAAAAAGCATCATTCCCGAAAAAATGAAAATTAAAATCATCATCATTGACACTTTTGATTACAAATACAATCCGCAAAAACCTAAGTATTACTGCAACGGCAATCATATCGACAGATTCTTATATTCCCCCGAGGGTTGCAGTAAACTTGTGGAAACGGTATTTAATTGAATTTATAACCATATCACAGCAGACTGTCAGTTTGGCAGTCTGTTTTTGCATAATTTATAAAACATTCGTTTGACTTTTTAGCCTTGAAATGCTAATATATTAGTATAAATTGAATAAGGAAGTGTAAAAATGCAAACGGCACTTGATATTATTATAATTGTTTTGCTTGTTATTGCAGTTGTTATGCTCGGCATTGTTATCCTTAATCAGCTAAAAAAAGCATCGGACAACAGCAACAGTGAAGAATTTAAAAGACTTGAGCAAACTATCCGTAACGAACAATCGGCATTGCGACAGGAGCTTACTTCATCAACTCAAATGTCAGTAAAAAATCTCGGTGATATGATTGGCGCAAGTCAGAATGCATACGCAATCAGCCAGAGTAAGAGCCTTGCTCAACTTGAGGAAAGATTAAAAACATTTTCGCTGACCAACGAACAACAGCTTGATAATATAAGGCACTCTGTTGAAAACCGACTTAATTATATTCAAGAAGATAATAATAAAAAACTTGAAGAAATGCGAAAAACCGTTGATGAGCGTTTACAGCAATCCATAGAAGAAAAAATGAACCGCTCATTTTCACTTGTCAATGAGCGACTTGAGCAGGTTTATAAAGGTCTTGGAGAAATGCAAAGCCTTGCCGTCGGTGTGGGCGACCTCAAAAAAGTCCTTTCAAATGTGAAAACACGAGGTATTCTCGGAGAAATTCAATTATCCGCAATTTTAAGCGAAATTCTCTCGCCCGAGCAGTACGAAGAAAATGTCGCCACAAAAAAAGGTTCAAAAAATGTAGTTGAATTTGCAGTCAAACTTCCCTCCGACGATGATAAATTTATTTATCTGCCTATTGACTCTAAATTCCCGGGTGATACCTATGCGGCTTTGCGTGACGCCATTGACGAGGGCGACAAAATAAAAATTGACCTTGCCGCAAAAGCGCTTATCACAAGAATAAAAAGTGAAGCAAAGGATATTCACGATAAATACATAGATCCCCCCTACACCACCGAATTTGCAATTATGTTTTTGCCTTTCGAGGGATTGTACAGTGAAGCAGTAAACCGAGGTCTTGTTGAAATTTTACAGCGTGATTACAAGGTAAACATCGCAGGCCCGAGCACTATGGCGGCATTACTCAATTCATTGCAAATGGGCTTTAAAACTCTTGCCGTGCAAAAAAGAAGTGCCGAAGTATGGGAAATTTTAGGCGCAGTAAAACAGGAATTTGACAAATTCGGAGATGTGCTTGAGGCAACTCAACAAAGACTTGATCAAGCAAATAAGGAACTTGACAAACTCGTAGGTGTGCGTACAAGACAAATTCAGCGAAAGCTCAAAGATGTACAGACTCCTGCCAAAGAATTATCCGAAAAAATATTTGATGCCTAAAAATAAAGCGTACACCAAAACGGTGTACGCTTTTTCAGCATAAAATGACATTTTTACTTGAAAACAATTGCAAAGTATAGTAATATATAATTATCAGAATTGGAATGGTAATTGCAATGAATATTAATGAAGTTTATCTAAGAATAATTGAAACTGAAAATGACAGCGATGTTGTAAAGCTTGCGAAAAAGGAAGTTATGGTAATTCCGATTTTAATAAATGCAATGCTTGACGAAAATAATTGTCGTGCGCAAAATATACTTATCGACCTTAGCGAACAAACACCTCTCTTGGTGTATCCGTATTTTCAATACATAATACAGGCGCTTGACAGATATGATAATTTTACAGCTTGGAACACATGGAGAATTATAGCTAATCTTTTAATTGTTGATTATCTTGAGATGTGGGAAGAAATTAAAGATAAATACTTTGCGGCCTTTAACAGCGAAAACATAGCAGAAATTCTTGTAGTTGTTTCAACCGCAAAATTCATTATAAAATACAAACCTAAGGATAAAGAAAAGATTACAATACTTGCAAGTGAATGTGTAAATAATGAATTTAAAATTTGCAACGAACCTGCCCCACATTTAAATACAGTTGCAAAACAGGCAGTTGACGAATTTTTCAACAATTTGTAATAACAATGTTAATAACTTGTCGGGAATTATAAAATAATAATTATGATTTAGCATACTTTCGCCTAAATAATTATAATTGCTTTGCAAATTATTTTTGCTAAACTGTAATTTAAGCATTATCCCAACATTTAACCAAAACCTAATAAAAAACAAGAAAGCTGTACCTGAATACTCAAGTACAGCTTAATTTTATGCAAAATTTATTAAGTAAAATTACTTAATAAGGCTAACGCCGTCCATTTCTGCAGGTTGCTCTAAGCCCATAATCTGGAGCATAGTAGGAGCAATATCAGCAAGTCTGCCACCCTCACGAAGCTGGCAATCATAACCTACTACACAGAAAGGAACAGGATTTGTTGTATGAGCTGTAAACGGTGAACCGTCAGCGTCTACCATCTTATCTGCATTACCGTGGTCGGCTGTGATAAGAGCAACACCGCCCATTTTCTTGATGGCCTCAACAACTCTGCCTACGCAAGTGTCAACAGCCTCAACAGCCTTTACAGCTGCCTCGAATACACCTGTATGACCAACCATATCACAGTTAGCGTAGTTTAAGATAATCATATCATACTTACCGCTCTCAATAGCAGGAACAAGCTTATCTGTAACTTCATAAGCGCTCATCTCCGGCTGTAAGTCATATGTTGCAACAGCAGGTGACTTAACAAGGATTCTGTCCTCGCCCTCATACTGCTTTTCAACACCGCCGTTGAAGAAGAATGTTACATGAGCGTACTTCTCTGTTTCGGCAATTCTAAGCTGTGTCATACCCTTGTTTGAAACATACTCGCCAAGTGTATTCTTAAGTGTCTGCGGCTTAAATGCAACATCAACATTTGGCATTGTAGCGTCATACTGTGTCATACATACAAAGTTTACAGGGAAAAATCCGTTCTTTCTCTCAAATCCCTTAAATTCAGGATCAACAAAAGTTCTTGTAATCTCTCTTGCTCTGTCAGGACGGAAGTTAAAGAAGATAACGCTGTCGTTCGGCTTAACCTGTGCGCCGCCGTCAACTACAACAGGAACTACAAACTCGTCTGTAACGCCGTTTTCATATGACTTTTCAATAGCACAGCATGGGCAATCGGCTTTTTCACCTTCGCCGTAAACCATAGCGGCATATGTCTTTTCAACTCTGTCCCAGTTATTATCACGGTCCATAGCATAGTATCTGCCTGAAACAGTGGCTACCTTACCTACACCGATTTCTTTCATCTTGTCGAGGAGCTCATCCATAAATTCAGCGGCACTTGATGGCGGAACATCTCTGCCGTCGAGGAATGCGTGAACATATACATTCTCAAGGCCTTTCTTCTTAGCAAGCTCAAGAATACCGTAAAGGTGTGTATTGTGGCTGTGAACGCCGCCGCTTGAAAGAAGACCCATAAGGTGAAGTGCTGTACCGTTCTCAATAGCCTTATCCATTGCATTTACAATAGCCTCGTTCTCTTTGAGCTTATCTTCATTAATAGTTTTTGTAATTCTTGTAAGCTCCTGATATACGATTCTGCCTGCGCCCATATTTGTATGGCCAACCTCTGAGTTACCCATCTGACCGTCAGGAAGACCTACATCCATACCCGACGCACCAATCTGTGTTACAGGGTTTTCTGCAAAAAGTTTATCAATATTTGGCTTATTTGCTGCTTTAATAGCATTGCCTTTCTCCGGTGCAATACCAAAACCGTCGAGAATCATAAGAATTAATGGTTTTTTCATAACATAAATCCTTTCTAAACATTACGGACGACACAGGGAACACTGACTGCAAATTTATTACAGTTATTTCCTTTTGCCGTCCGTACCCTAAAATTTAATTACTTGCTTGCTGCCTTTACAATAGCTGCAAATTTTTCAGCAACGAGTGAAGCACCGCCGATAAGACCGCCGTCAACATTTGTCTTTGAGAGGAGTTCGTCAGCATTGCCGTCGTTCATTGAACCGCCGTACTGAATTGTAACAGCGTCAGCGTCAGCCTGTGTGTAAAGCTTAGCGATTGTAGCACGAATAAATGCGCAAACTTCTTCAGCCTGGTCAGCTGTAGCAGTCTTGCCTGTACCGATAGCCCATACAGGCTCGTAAGCGATAACGATGTTCTTAAGCTCGTCAACTGTAACATTGAAGAGGTCAAGTTTAATCTGTCTTGCGATAACTTCCTCTGTAATGTCGCACTCACGCTCCCAAAGAAGTTCGCCGACACATACGATTGGCTTTAAGCCTGCAGCAAGAGCAGCCTTTGTTCTCTTGTTTACAGTTTCGTCTGTTTCGCCGAAATACTGTCTTCTCTCGCTGTGGCCGAGAACTACATACTCAACACCCATTTCCTTGAGCATAAGAGCAGAAATTTCGCCTGTGAAAGCGCCGCTCTCTGCCCAGTGGCAGTTTTCGGCACCGATTTTTACATTTGAGCCCTTTGTTGTTTCAAGAGCTACGCTTAAATCTACGAAAGGAACGCAAGCGATTACTTCGCAGTCAGCATCCTTTACAGCAGGAACAACAGCCTCAAGAAGTGCCTTAGCCTCTGAAGGTGTCTTATTCATTTTCCAGTTACCGGCAATAATTGCCTTTCTCTTTGTCTTGTCCATTGTAATATTCCTTTCCGATAAATAATTTATAAGAAATTAAAAATTGTTGTCTGTTATTGTTGATAAATAACATTAGCCTGCATGGCCATAAGTGTTTTATCAACTCTCTCCTTAAGCAATTGTTTAGGAAGTGCCCCAACAAAGCCCTTTGTACCCATTTCGCCGACATATACACCCGGAAGAATGGCAAATTTTATCCAAGCCTCAAGCACATAGCTGCCATCGTTATTAACAGAAAGTTTTAAAAACTGCGGAGCGGTAAGAAGGCCTACACCTTTTTTCCAATACTGTTCCCCGTTTTTCTGAACAAACTCAAAATTCTCTCTGTACATAAACTTGCCAAATGCGTCAAAAACCGCATTAGAGTTAAAAGGAGAAGTAAATTTAATTATTGTTCTCGACATATTTATTATATCCTAAATATTGTGTAAACCATTAAGGGCGGAAAAACTCCGCCCCTATTGATTTTATAGATTAATTTTTGTCAGCGATAACTGCGATACCTGGGAGAACCTTGCCCTCGAGGTACTCAAGAGATGCACCGCCGCCTGTTGAGATGTGGCTCATCTTGTCAGCAAAACCAAGCTGAATAACAGCTGCAGCAGAGTCGCCGCCGCCGATGATTGTTGTAGCGTCTGTTTCTGCAAGAGCCTTAGCAACAGCAATTGTGCCCTTTGCAAGTGTTGGGTTCTCAAATACGCCCATAGGTCCGTTCCAAACAACTGTCTTAGCTGTCTTAACTGCATCTGCAAAGAGAGCCTGTGTCTTTGTACCGATATCAAGACCTTCCATATCAGCAGGGATAGCAGAAGAATCTACAACCTCAACCTCGATTGGAGCGTCGATTGGATCAGGGAATGTCTTAGAAACTGTTGTATCTACAGGGAGAAGGAGCTTTTTGCCGAGCTTTTCAGCCTTAGCCATCATTTCCTTACAGTAGTCAATCTTTGTATCGTCAACGAGTGAAAGACCAACTTCCTTACCCTGAGCCTTTAAGAATGTGTAAGCCATACCGCCGCCGATGATAAGTGTATCGCACTTATCAAGGAGATTAGAAATAACATTAAGCTTGTCAGCAACCTTTGCGCCGCCGAGAATAGCAACGAATGGGCGAACAGGAGTTTCAACTGCATTGCCGAGGTAGTTGATTTCCTTCTGCATAAGGTAACCTACAGCTGTATCCTTGATGTGGTCTGTAACACCTACTGTTGAGCAGTGTGCACGGTGAGCTGAACCGAAAGCGTCCATTACGAATACATCTGCAAGAGATGCAAGCTCTGATGAGAATGGCTCAAGGTTCTTGGTTTCTTCTTTTCTGAATCTTGTATTCTGAAGAAGAACAACATCGCCGTCCTTCATTTCTGCAACTGCCTTTTTAGCGTTCTCACCTACAACCTCGTCGTCGTCAGCAAAGATAACTTCCTTGCCGAGGAGCTCGGAAAGTCTTACTGCAACAGGAGCAAGTGAGAATTTAGCCTCTGGGCCGTTCTTCGGCTTGCCGAGGTGTGAACAAAGAATAACCTTACCGCCGTCTGCGATAAGCTTTTTAATTGTAGGAAGAGCTGCTGTAATTCTGTTATCATTTGTAATAACGCCGTCTTTGAGCGGAACATTAAAGTCAACTCGAACGAGAACTCTTTTACCTTTTACATTGATGTCATCAACTGTAACCTTATTAAGATTCATTATTGAACAATCCTTTCTAATAGAAGAATAATGTAAAAATATAGCATTTTTACAGTCAATTATATTATATATCAAAACATTGGTTTTA
>ENA-OYYV01000584-OYYV01000584.1-human-gut-metagenome-genome-assembly--contig:-NODE-584-length-17079-cov-7.485902_pt1 | contig 17079 bp, 14 predicted proteins | sample MGYA00244069_ERZ653462 | MGnify/ENA primary metagenome ERZ653462 (study PRJEB26926, sample SAMN06165170) | human gut metagenome | biome: ENVO:00009003; feature: ENVO:2100002; material: ENVO:00002003...
GAGATCCTGAGATGTCTCGTGGGCTCGGAGATGTGTATAAGAGACAGATATATGATATTCCGATTGCAATGATTACGGAACAGTATATGGAATATGTTGAGCAGCTAAAGAAGGAAGATCTTAATGTAGTAAGTGAGTTCCTTGTAATGGCGGCAACTCTTCTTGATATTAAGTCGAGAATGTTACTTCCTAAGGAAGTGGATGAGGAAGGCAATGAGGAAGATCCAAGAGCAGAGCTTGTTGAAAAGCTGTTAGAGTACAAGCTGTATAAGGCTATGGCACAGGAATTAAAGGACAAGCATACAGATGCAGAGAGAACTTATTATAAGAAGCAGAATATTCCAGAGGCGGTTGCTGCATATACACCGCCGGTTGATCTTACAGAGGTTATTGGCGATACAACACTTATGCGTCTTAACAGAATATTTGCTGATGTTTGTAAACGTAAGGAAGATAAGATAGATCCTGTACGAAGCAAGTTTGGAAAGATTGAGAAAGAAGAAGTTACCATGAGTGAAAAGCTTGTGGATATTAAAGCATTTATGATGGAGCATGAGAGCTTTAGTTTCAGGGAGCTTTTGTGGAATAATCCGTCAAAGGTTGCTGTTATAGTAACATTTTTAGTTGTGTTAGAGCTTATTAAGACTGGATTCGTTGAGGTTAAGCAGGAATGCCCTGAGGATGATATATTCATAAGGGTGGTCAGGGATCCTGAGCTTATTGAAGATATAACAGAGGAGTAGAATGATGAGTTTAGAACAGATGGAAGGCATAATTGAAGCGGTGCTTTTTACTATGGGTGATTCTGTGGAAGCAGGTAAGCTCGCAGATGCCATAGAACAGGATGTGGATACAACTGTTAAGATAGTACACAATCTTATGGATAAATATGAATCAGAGAACAGGGGAATAAGAATCATTGAGCTTGAGAACAGCTTCCAGCTGTGTACCAAGCAGGAATATTATGATGCACTAATAAGAGTGTGCAGCCAGCCAAGAAGATACACACTGACAGACGCGGCATTAGAGACATTGTCGATAATAGCATATAAGCAGCCTGTAACTAAGATTGAGATAGAGAATATCAGAGGTGTTAATTCAGACAGGGCAGTGAGCAAGCTTGTTGAACTTGGTCTTGTAAAAGAAGTTGGAAGACTTGATGCACCGGGAAGACCAATGCTTTTCGGAACAACAGAGGATTTCCTAAGGTCATTCGGAGTACAGTCGATAGACGAGCTTCCAACAATCAGTGAAGATATGGTTGAACAATATAAGGAAGAGGCAGAGTTAGAGCTTGCAAGCGAAAGCTTTGATGCAGATAATCAGGAAGATTCTGATGGTCAGATAACATTAGGAATATAGAAAGGAAGTTGACATTATGGAAAGAAAGAATGCATGGAAGAAATATTCAGACGAAGATAAGAACAATGTATTCACATTTGCAGAAGAATACAGGACTTTTATATCTGAATGCAAGACAGAAAGAGAATGTGTAAAGAAGGCTGTAGCACTGGCAGAAAAAGCTGGATACAGAGATTTACAGGAGATAATAGCAGCCAATGAGACACTTAAGGCTGGTGATAAGGTATATGCTGTAAATATGAAGAAGGCAATAGTGCTTTTTAATATTGGAAGTGAACCGATAAGCACCGGTATGAATATACTTGGGGCACATATTGATTCACCAAGACTTGATATCAAGCAGAATCCTATGTATGAAGATTCAGACCTGGTACTTCTTGATACACATTATTATGGAGGAATCAAGAAATACCAGTGGGTAGCAATTCCTCTTGCACTTCATGGTGTTGTTGCATTAAAGAATGGCGAATGTGTTGAAGTTGTAATCGGAGAAGACGCTTGCGATGCGGTTGTTGGAGTATCAGACCTTCTTATACACCTGGCTGCTAAACAGATGGAAAAGAAAGGAAGCTCGGTGGTTGAGGGCGAGGACCTTGATATCCTTATAGGAAGCATGCCGTCAGCATCAGACAGTGATAATACAGATGAGGATAAGGAAGAAAAGGAAGCAGTTAAGAAGAATATTCTTGCAATTCTTAAAGAAAAATATGGGATTGAAGAGGAAGATTTCTTATCAGCAGAGCTTGAGGCTGTTCCGGCAGGACCTGCAAGAGATTATGGTCTGGACAGAAGCATGATTATGGGATATGGCCATGATGACAGAGTGTGTGCTTATCCGTCGCTTATTGCACTTCTTAATACACCACAGGTTACAAGAACTGGCGTATGTATTCTTGTAGATAAAGAGGAGATAGGAAGCGTCGGCGCAACAGGTATGCATTCAAGATTCTTTGAAAATATGGTCGCAGAGGTTATGGACAGATGCGGTGATTATTCAGAGCTTAAATTAAGAAGAGCACTTGCTAATTCTTATATGTTATCATCAGATGTAAGTGCAGCATATGACCCTAATTATGCATCAGTGTTTGAAAAGAAGAATTCAGCATTCTTTGGAAAAGGTATGGTATTTAACAAGTATACAGGTTCAAGAGGTAAGAGCGGTTCTAATGATGCTTCTGCTGAGTTCATTGGAAAGTTAAGAAAAGTTATGGATGATGCAGATGTGTATTTCCAGATGGCAGAGCTTGGAAAGGTAGATGCAGGCGGTGGCGGAACAATTGCATATATCTTGGCTAATCTTGATATGAATGTAATCGACAGTGGAATTGCTGTACAGAATATGCATGCACCATACGAGGTAATAAGCAAGGCTGACCTATATGAGACATTAAAGGGATATGAAGCATTTTTACAGATGTAAAATGTTTGTGTTAACGAAAGGACAATAATATGAAGTGGAATAAATATTCAATCCAGACAACTACAGATGCAGTTGATATGATAAGCAGCGCGCTTAATGATATAGGAATTGAAGGTATCGAAATTGAGGATAATGTACAGCTTACTAAGGAAGAGGCTAAGTCAATGTTTGTAGATTTCATTCCTGACCTTCCACCTGATGATGGCAGAGCTAAGGTTAATTTCTACATTGACAGTGAAGAAGATGATGGCTCAATGCTTGAAAAGGTTAAGGCAGAACTTGAAGATTTAAGAATGTTTATTGATATTGGTGAGGGTACAATCACAGAATCAGAGACAGAGGATAAGGACTGGATTAATAACTGGAAGCAGTACTGGCATACATTTACAATAGGAGACTTATTCATTAAGCCTACATGGGAGCCGGAGACAGAGGAGATGAAGGGGCATGCTGTACTTAGCATTGACCCGGGAACAGCTTTCGGAACAGGTTCACATGAGACTACAAGAATGGTTATAAAGCAGCTTCAGAAGTATGTTAAAGATGGTGATGAGGTGTTAGATGTCGGCTGTGGAAGCGGTATACTTTCAGTAGTTGCATTAAAATATGGTGCAAAGCATGCATTTGGTACAGACCTTGATCCTAATGCAATTATTGCATCAGAGGAAAATGCAGAGCAGAACAATATAGATAAGAAGCAGCTTGAGGTTATTGAGGGTAATATCATTGATGACAAGGCTGTTAAAGATGCCTGTGGCTATGAGTGCTACGACATTGTGTGTGCCAATATCCTTGCAGACGTATTAGAGCCACTTTCAACATGCATACATGAGCATATGAAGCACGGCGCTTACTTTATTACTTCTGGTATTATAGATACTAAGGAAAAAGAGGTAGCAGAGGCATTTAAGAAGAATCCTGAGTTAGAGATAGTTGAGATTAACCATGATGGCGAGTGGGTTAATATCACAGCAAGAAGGAAGTAGTGTATGTATCATTTTTTTGCAGAGCATGAGAATATCCATGATTCATATATAGATATAGTTGGAAGTGATGTTAATCACATTAAGAATGTATTAAGATTCAAAGAAGGCGACAAGCTTCTTATAAGCAGCGGAGATAATGTTGATTATGAATGCAGCATTGCTTTTATGTCAGATGAATATATAAGGGCAGATATACTAAGCAAGGACGAGCAGGGAAAAGAACTGCCTTCAAGAATAATTCTGTTTCAGGGACTGCCTAAGGCTGACAAAATGGAACTTATAATACAGAAGGCTGTAGAACTCGGAGCATACAGTGTTGTTCCTGTAGCAATGAAAAGAAGCGTTGTAAAACTAGATGCGAAGAAAGCTAAAGCTAAGGTCGAACGTTGGAATGGCATTGCATTAAGTGCAGCCAAGCAAAGCAAGAGAAGTATCCAGCCTGAAGTGACAGAAGTTATGACATTTAAGCAGGCACTTGAGTATGCAGGAAAGCTAGATAAGCTTTTACTGCCATATGAGTGTGCAGAAGGCATGGAAAAGACCAGAAAAGTGATTGAAGAAATCGGACATGGAGAATCTGTTGGTATATTCATAGGCCCTGAGGGTGGATTCGACAGGTCAGAGCTTGACGAAGCTGTAAATGCAGGATGTGAGATAATCACACTAGGTAAGAGAATATTAAGAACTGAGACAGCGGGAATGATGCTGTTGTCAGTGCTTATGTATAATATGGAAGAATAAGCGGAAAAGAGGCAATATGGAAGCATATCTTGATAATTCTGCTACAACGAAATGTGCAGCAGAGGTAGTAGAAACAGCAGTAAAGGTTATGTCAGAAGATTATGGTAATCCATCATCAAAGCATATGAAGGGCGTTGATGCAGAGAAATATATCCGTGAAGCTAAAGAGGTAATAGCAAAGACTCTTAAGTGTCAGGATAAGGAGATACTCTTTACTTCTGGTGGAACAGAATCTAATAACATGGCAATAATCGGAACAGCAATGGCTAATAAAAGAAAAGGAATGCACTGCATAGTATCATCTGTGGAACATTCATCAGTTAAAGAGCCATTCAATTTCCTTGAAAAAGAAGGCTTCAGAATAACATATCTTCCAGTTGATAAAGATGGAATAGTTGATATAGAGGCTCTAAAGGATGCACTTGATGATGAGACAATACTTGTTTCAGTAATGTATGTTAATAATGAAATTGGTGCAGTTGAACCGATTGAAGAAATCGGACATATAATTAAAGATTATAATCCTGATATTGTATATCATGTTGATGCGATTCAGGCTTATGGTAAATATAAGATATATCCTAAGAAGCTTGGAATTGATCTGTTATCAGTCAGTGGACATAAGATTCACGGACCTAAGGGAAGCGGATTCTTATTCATTAATGATAAGACAAGAATCAAGCCTATTATATACGGTGGCGGACAGCAGAAGGGCATGCGTTCAGGAACTGAAAATGTTCCTGCTATAGCAGGACTTGCAACTGCTGTAAAGCTTATATATAATAATGACTTTGAAAGCAAGATAGCACATTTGTATGAGTTAAAGGATTACTTCATAGATGAGCTTGAAAAGCTTCCTGATGTGCAGGTAAACAGCAAGAAGGGTACGGATTCGGCACCACAGATTGTAAGTGCAAGCTTTAAGGGAGTAAGGGCAGAAGTGCTTCTTCATTCACTTGAAGATAAAGAAATATATGTATCATCTGGTTCAGCATGCTCATCTAACAAGCCGGGACTGAGCAACACACTTGTTGCAATCGGACTTGATAAGGAACTGCTTGATTCAACACTACGATTCAGCTTTTGTTATGAGACAACTAAGGAAGAACTTGAATACACAATAGAAACACTTAAACAGCTGCTTCCAATGCTTAGGAAGTACACAAGACGATAATTGTGTGAAAATAGATTTTCACACACAAGATTTGTGCTTTGCACAAATCTTGATATGCAAAGGAAAGGCGGAAAACGATGTATAAAGCATTTTTGATAAAGTATGGAGAAATAGGAGTTAAGGGAAAGAACAGATTCATCTTTGAGGACGCCCTTGTAAGACAGATTAAGTTCTCACTTAAGGATGTTGAGGGAGAATTTGATGTAAGAAGAGCAGATGGAAGAATCTATGTTAATGCACTTTCGGACTATGATTATGATGAGGTGATTGATAGTCTTACAAGAGTATTTGGTATAGTTGGAATCTGTCCTGTAGTTCAGATTGAAGATAACGGATTTGATGACCTTGCTAATCAGGTTATCAATTATCTTGATAAGGCATATAAGAATAAGAATCTTACATTCAAGGTTAATGCAAGAAGAACAAGAAAGAATTATCCAATGAACTCAATGGAGATTAACATGGAGCTTGGTGGAAGAATTCTGGATGCATTCCCAGAGATGAAGGTTGACGTGCATAAGCCTGAGGTTCTTTTACAGGTAGAAATCAGAGGAGATGTTATTAACATTTACTCTATTGAGGTTCCGGGTCCTGGCGGAATGCCAATCGGAACAGCAGGAAAGGCGATGCTTTTATTATCAGGCGGTATTGACAGCCCTGTTGCAGGATATATGGTTGCCAAAAGAGGTGTACAGATTGAAGCAACATACTTCCATGCTCCTCCATATACAAGTGAAAGAGCAAAGCAGAAGGTAATTGACCTTGCAAAGATTGTATCTAAGTATTCAGGCCCTATTACACTTAATGTTGTTAATTTCACAGATATCCAGATTGCTATATATGAGAAATGTCCACATGATGAGCTTACAATCATTATGAGAAGATATATGATGAAGATTGCTGAAGATTTAGGAAAATCAAGCGGATGTCAGGGACTTGTTACAGGAGAGAGTATCGGACAGGTTGCAAGCCAGACAATGGCAAGTCTTTACTGTACTAACGAAGTGTGTACAATGCCTGTATTCAGACCGGTTATTGGTTTTGACAAGCAGGAAATTATTGATATATCAGAAAAGATTGGCTCATATGAGACATCAATACAGCCATTTGAGGACTGCTGTACAATATTCGTTGCAAAGCACCCTGTAACCAAGCCTAATCTTAATGTTATCAAGCAGCATGAGACTAACCTTGATGGAGTTATTGAGGAGCTTTACAAGACAGCAATTGAGACAACAGAAAAAATCGTAATTGAATAAAATAAAACCGCTTTATCTGCAACAGATAAAGCGGTTTATATGTTCTTACACATCATTACTCAACGATGTATGGCTTTAATACGGCAAGGATTGTATCAATATCATTGTCTGCATGAATGTTCAGGTCAATTGGCTTAGAAAGATCAAGACTGAATATACCCATTATAGACTTGGCATCAATTACATATCTGCCAGAAACAAGATCAAAGTCAACATCGAATTTAGTGATATCGTTGACAAAAGATTTTACTTTGTCGATTGAATTTAATGAAATCTTTACAGTTTTCATTAGAATACCTCCTTAAATGTTTTTCTATAAACTATAATATCTATTTGTTAAACCTATGTCAATAAAGAAATGTAACAAAAATTAACAGGAAATGAGGATTAAATTGAAAAAAGTTGCTATACACAGTCTGGGCTGTAAGGTTAATTCCTATGAGGCAGAATCAATGGAGATAATGCTTAGGGATGAGGGGTATGAGATAGTGCCTTTCAGTGAAGATGTTCAGGCTGATATATATATAATTAATACATGTTCAGTAACTAATATTGCTGACAGAAAATCAAGACAGATGCTGCATAAGGCAAAGAAGATGAATCCGGAGGCAGTTGTTGTTGCTGCTGGCTGTTATGTGCAGGCAGACCCTGACGGAGTTAAAAAGGATGAATGTGTTGATATCATTCTTGGCAATAATATGAAGATAAGTATTGTTGAAGCATTAAATGATTATTTTGGCGGTTCGGATAAAACAAGCTATCTTGTTGATATTAATGACAAGTATCAGGAGTATGAATCGCTTAAGATTAACCAGACAGGGGAACACACAAGAGCGTATATCAAGATTCAGGACGGATGCAACCAGTTCTGTTCTTACTGCATAATACCATACGTAAGAGGCAGGGTAAGAAGCCGTAAGCCTGAAGATATAGTAAATGAGGTTAAGACGCTTGCAGCTACAGGTGTTAAGGAGGTTGTTCTTACAGGAATTCATATATCATCTTATGGAACAGACCTTGAGAATATAAGTCTTATAGAACTTATAGAGGCAATCCATGAGATTGAAGGAATTAAGAGAATACGTTTAGGTTCGCTTGAACCAAGAATAATTACAGATGAATTTGCAAAAAGGATTGCCGGCTTAGAAAAGATATGTCCACATTTTCACTTATCATTACAGAGTGGATGCGACAAGACATTAAAGGCAATGAACAGAAAATATAATACAGAAGAGTATTATGAGGGCTGCGTAAAGTTAAGAGAAGTGTTTGATAATCCGGCAATAACTACTGATGTAATCGTGGGATTTCCGGGAGAGACAGAGGAAGATTTCCTTGAGACACGCAAGTTCCTTGAGAAAGTACATTTTTACGAAATGCATATATTCAAATATTCAAGAAGAAAGGGAACTGTTGCTGACAAGATGAAGGAGCAGGTAGCAGACACTGTTAAGTCAGAAAGAAGTGCAGTTCTGCTTGCGTTAGAGAAGGCACAGTCACTTGAATACAGAAAGATGTATATCGGAAAAAGGCTCGAAGTTCTTATAGAAGAATTGACAGAAATAGATGGCAGGTCATATTATACAGGATATACAAAGAACTATATAAGAGTGGCAATAGCCGCTGATGAGTTTAAGGATAATCCTGTTAATGATATATATGAATGTATGGCTGATAAGCTTATCTGTGACGGGATTACTATATTAGCGAGGTATAATTAATGTCAAGAAAGAATACTAAAGGAACAATATTAGCTATAGATATGGGCAATACTAATATAGTTATTGGCTGTGTTGATGATGATAAAGTAATATTTGAGGAAAGGCTGAGTACAGACCTTTCAAAGACAGAGCTGGAGTATGCCATCAGCTTTAAAAATGTTCTTGAAATCTATAATATAAAATCAGAGGATATTAATGGTGCAATTATATCGTCAGTTGTTCCACAGCTTGTTAATGTAATTAAAGCTGCTGTTGAAAAGGTTGTAGATATAGAGCCTCTTGTTGTAGGACCTGGAGTAAAGACGGGGCTTAACATTCTTATGGATCAGCCGAAGCAGGTGGGAAGTGACTTAATAGTTGATGCAGTTGCAGCGACACATGATTATGGCGCACCGGTTATTATAGTTGATATAGGCACTGCAACTACTATAAGCGCAGTTGATGAGAATGGTAATTATATAGGTGGTGCAATTCTTCCGGGAGCAGGTGTTTCAATGAATTCACTTTCATCAAGAACTGCGCAGCTTCCAAGAATCAGCTTTGATGCACCAAAAGGACCGGTTGGAAAGAATACGGTTGACTGTATGAAGAGCGGTCTTATATACGGACATGCAGGAAGTATAGACGGAATTATAGACAGAATAATAGATTGCTGCGGGTTTGGAAAGAACGGAAAGCCTGCTGCAAAGCTTGTGGCAACAGGGGGGCTTAGTAAGGTTATAATTCCATTCTGCAGAAACAGAATTGAGACAGACCCTGCACTTCTTATAAGAGGTTTGAAATACATTTATGATAAAAATGTCTAGAAAGTGGCTGAATAGGCGGGAGGAGATAATATGCTTAAGGGAAAGACAGTTGTTCTTGGAGTAACAGGCAGTATAGCAGCATATAAGATTGCTAATCTTGCAAGTATGCTTGTAAAGAAGCATGCCAATGTGCATGTTATAATGACTGAGAATGCATGCAATTTTATTAATCCGATAACATTTGAGACACTTACAGGAAACAAGTGCTTAGTTGATACATTTGACAGAAACTTCCAGTTTAATGTTGAGCATGTCAGCCTTGCAAAGCTGGCTGATATATTCCTTGTAGCACCTGCTTCGGCAGATGTAATAGGAAAGATTGCAAATGGGATAGCAGACGATATGCTGACTACAACAATTATGGCATGCAAATGTCCAAAGCTTATATCACCTGCGATGAACACTAATATGTTCACTAATCCTATAGTACAGGATAATCTTAAGAAATTAGAGCATTATGGATATGAAATTATCCAGCCTGACAGCGGTTATCTTGCATGTGGAGATACAGGTGCGGGAAAGATGCCATCGGAGCAGGTTCTTCTTAATTACATCTTAAGGACAATAGCTAAAGATAAAGATATGGCCGGAATTAAGCTTACAGTTACTGCAGGACCTACAAGAGAGAAGTTAGACCCTGTAAGATTCTTATCTAATAATTCCACTGGAAAAATGGGATATGCAATTGCTAAGATGGCAATGCTTCGTGGAGCGGATGTAACACTTATATCAGGAAAAGTAAGCCTTGAGCCGGTGCCATTTGTTAAGATGGTGGATATTGTTTCAGCAGAGGATATGTATAATGCAGTAATTAAGAGTGCTAAAGACGCAGATATAATAATCAAGGCAGCAGCAGTTGCAGATTACAGACCGTCTGATGTAAGTGAAGAAAAGATTAAGAAAAAAGATGGTGATATGTCAATTCCTCTTGAGCGGACTAAAGACATAATAGGCACACTTGGAAGCAATAAAAGAGATGGATTGTTTCTGTGCGGATTCTCAATGGAAACAGAGCATATGCTTGACAATTCCAAGGTGAAGCTTACAAAGAAGAATCTTGATATGATAGTGGCTAATAATGTCAAAGTGGCAGGAGCCGGATTTGGAACAGATACCAATGTGGTTACTGTTGTTACTAAAGACGCAGTCGAGGAGCTTCCTATGATGAGTAAGGAAGAGGTTGCTGACGCACTTCTTGACAGAATAATGAAAGCAAGACAATAATAAAAAATAAAAACAGGCTGCCGGTTAACTGGCAGCCTGTTTTGCTACATATCTTCGCCAAGTGCCTTGATTCTTCCGTAAGTACTTAAAAGATATAAGCCAGAAAGACCTACAAGTGCGTAGATTATACGGTCAACCATAACTGATCTGAATATAAAATGCACAAGATTAAAGTTGAGGAAACCGATAAGTCCCCAGTTAAGCGTTCCTACAATGGCAATTGTAAGAGCAATGTAGTCTATAGGTTTAGAATTCATAAAATGCCTCCTTAAAAATTGCGGATTTGGTTTTGAAATTAGTATGGAAAATGTAAGATAAATCATACTGGAAAAATATGGATTTTGTTGAGAAAAAGTGGAAACTTGACGACTTTAAACCTTGTATCAGACTGTCTAAAATGCTACAATTACAGTGTTTGTTAATCAGCACAGATAAAGTGCGGAAATAATGAGGTTTATCATGGCGGGAAAGAAAGTAGTCAGATACAGAAGAAAGCCGAAAGCAGCAGCAATTATATTTGGAATAGTGCTGGTATATATTGTGTGCTTTATAGTTATATATGTTTCAAAAGCAAAGGTACAGACATATGAAGTTGAAGTGGGTTCACTAATGAATAATGCTTCATTTACAGCGGTTGCCTTAAGACAGGAAGAAGTCTATAATTCTTCATATTCTGGTGATATTAACTATTATCAGCGAGAGGGAACAAGAGTTATGACTGGTGATACAGTGTATACGGTTGATGAGACAGGAAGAGTTTCAGATATACTTGCACAGTATACATCAGGAGATGGTAATGCACTTTCAGATGAGAATCTTACAGTCATTAAGAATACACTTACTAATTACAAGACTGAGTATGCAGACAGTGGATTCAGTGCAGTTTATGACCTCAAGTCAGATCTTAATGCAACTGTACTACAGTCTATTAATGAGAATATTATGGCCAATCTTGATTCAATTGTAGCAAGCACAGGAAGTCAGGACCTTTTTAAGACTGTGAAGTCAGATAAACCGGGTATAGTTGTTTATTCGGTTGATGGTTATGAAGGAGTCACCGAGGAAACAATTGGCAGTGTTGACTTTAAGAAAAAATCATATGATAAGCAGAGTCTTAAGTCGGAAAAGCTTATTACAGCCTCAGATCCTGCATATAAGCTTATTACAAGTGAGAACTGGACACTTATGTTTCCGATTACACAGTCAGATATAGATAAGTATTCTCTTTCATCTAAGGATACATTATCAATTAAGTTTACCAAGGATAATATTACAGGCACATTTCCATTCAAGATAGTTAATGATGGTAAGAACTCATATGGTGAGATAACATTATCAAAATATATGATAAGATATGCTACAGAGAGATTCCTTGATATTGAGATAATTGTGTCAGGAAAGTCAGGAATCAAGGTTCCGGTATCAGCGGTAACTGAGAACGAATTCTATAAGATACCTAAAGAATACCTCATAACTAATGGTGAAAAGGGTGATTATGGATTCCTTGTAGAACAGAGCGATTCAGATGGTAAGCTGAATCAGGTATTTAAGGCTGTTGATATATATAAGTCAAATGATGAGGCTGTGTATATTAAGAAGACAGAACTGGCAGCCGGCACTGGAATAATCAGGATGGATTCAAGTGACAGGTTCGTTGTAGGACCGGTTGAAAAGCTTAGAGGTGTGTATTGTGTTAATACAGGATATACAGTATTTAAGCTTGTAGAAGTAATAGATGGCAATAATGAATACTACATATTAAAACAGTCACTTAGTCATGGTGTGTCAATATATGACAGAATAATTCTGGATGCAGACAAGTATTCAGAGAATGAGATGATATATTAAAGCTTTGGTATATCAGATTAATGACATTCAGGAGGCATTATGTTAAAGGATAATCTTATTGAAGTAGAAGAGCATATTAAGAAAGCATGTGAGAAATCAGGAAGAAATCCAGAAGATGTGTGTCTTGTTGCAGTAAGCAAGACCAAGCCCAAGGATATGCTTATGGAAGTATATGACTGTGGAATAAGACAGTTTGGAGAGAATTATGTTCAGGAGATGGTGGACAAGGCAGATACACTTCCTAAGGATATAACATGGCATATGATAGGACATCTGCAGAGAAACAAGGTAAAATATGTTGTAGGACGAGCTGCATTGATTCATTCAGTTGATTCAGAAAGACTTGCCGTTGCAATAAGTGATGAAGCAGTAAAGAAAGGCCTTATACAGGATATTCTTATTGAAGTTAATGTTGCAGGAGAAGAGAACAAGTTCGGTGTAACATGTGAAGAAGCGGAAGAATTTGTGAAGAAAATAGGAGTGCTTCCGGGAATTAAGATAAGAGGATTCATGACAAGTGCACCATTTGTTGAAAATCCTGAAGATAACAGGAAGTATTTTAGAGAATTAAAGCAATTACTGGTTGACATCAATAACAAAAACATAGATAATGTATACATGAATGTTTTGTCCATGGGGATGACTAACGATTATACTGTTGCTGTAGAAGAAGGGGCAACTCATGTAAGGGTTGGAACAGCGATATTTGGAGCCAGGGACTATTCACATTAATATGTTTTGGGGATACTAAAGAAAGTCAGATTATTAGATATAGGAGAGTGTTTATAATGGGAATGTTAGACGGTTTAACTAATATGTTTAAGATGCATGACGATGATGATTTTGATGACGATTACGAAGATTACGATGATGATTTCGGTGATGACTACGATGATGAGAAACCATCAGAAAGAAAGAATCTTTTTGGAAGGAATACCAAGAAAGATACAGTAGCAGACGAAGATGTTTCATATACAGCAGAGAAGCCAAGATTTGCTTCCAAGTCTAAGGTTGTTCCTATGAAGACACAGTCTCCAAGAGGACTTGAAGTGGTTGTAATAAGACCAGAATCTATGGAAGATGCTAAGGAGATAACTGATACACTTCTTACAGGTAAGGCAGTTGTGCTTAACCTTGAAGGAATCCATGTTGAGATAGCACAGAGAATAATAGATTATTCTGCTGGTTCTACATATGCAATAAGGGGTAACCTTCAGAAGATAACTAATTATATTTTCCTGGTGACTCCACCTAATGTAGATATTTCGGGTGATATTCCTGAGATAGTAACAGGAGGAATTGATCTTTCATCATTTAACAAGAATGAAAACAGATTTTAATTGATCTTCACAGCCACCCACATATAATGGGTGGCTGTTTAAGTATAAGGATAAGGGAGAATGTTATGAAGTGTATTAATGTAAAGTGCGAAGGTAAACCAGCATACGATATTGTGATTGAAAGTGGATTCGGGGGACTTTCAGAAGCCTTTAATAAGCTTGAAATAACAGGGAGAAAGTTATGTATTGTGACAGACAGCAATGTAGGTCCTTTATATGCAGAACAGGTAAAGAATGAGCTTGAAAAAACAGGAAATGCGGTATATGTGTATACATTTGCAGCAGGAGAAGAGAATAAGACTCTTGACACTGTACAGGATGTATATGAATATCTTATAGAGAATCATTTTGACAGGAATGACTGCCTTGTAGCACTTGGCGGAGGAGTTGTTGGTGACCTTACCGGATTTTCTGCGGCAACATATCTTAGAGGGATTAAATTCATACAGGTTCCTACATCACTTCTTGCGCAGGTTGACTCAAGTATTGGCGGCAAGACAGGCGTTGATTTCAGGGCATATAAGAATATGGTTGGAGCATTCCATCAGCCAAAGCTTGTATATATGAATATGTCAGTGCTTAAGTCACTCAGTAAGAGACTTTTTAATTCTGGATTTGGTGAGATTATTAAGCATGGTCTTATTAAAGACAAGGAATATTACAACTGGCTTAAGGACAATGCAGAAAGCATAAAGGCGCTGGATACAGATGCACTTGAGCATATGATATATGTGAGCTGTAACATCAAGAGAGAGGTTGTTGAGAATGATCCTAAGGAAAAGGGAGAAAGAGCATTGCTTAATTTCGGACATACATTAGGACATGCTATAGAGAAAGAGATGAATTTCTCGCTTTATCATGGGGAATGTGTTGTTCTTGGAATGATAGCTGCACTTAATATATGTGTGGAACTTGGAACAATTACTGGCGAAGAAAGAGATGATGCGCTTAATACATTTGCATTATATGAATTCCCTGACCATGTAACAGGAATTAAGATAGATGATGTTATTGCTGTATCCAAGAATGACAAGAAGATGGATGCCGGAAAGGTTAAGTTCATTCTTCTTAAGTCAGTCGGAGATGCTTATATTGACAGAGATATAACTGATGACCAGATGAGAAGAGCACTTGAAGGTGTTATAAGATAAATGATTAATAACGGAGGCTGAAAGTGAATAATAAAAAGAAAATATTCAATTTGTTATTTTATATTATAGGAATTGTTGTTCTGACTGAATTAGACCAGATTACCAAAGCACTTGCAGAAGCGAGGCTTTTGGGAAAACCGGATTTTAAGATAATAGGCGATGCTTTCGTATTCTCTTATCTTAGAAATTCAGGTGCAGCATGGGGAATGCTAAGCGGTAGGATTAATCTGTTTCTTGTGTTTACAGTTATAGTTATGCTTATAGTAACTTATGTAATTATTAATCTTCCTGCAACAAGAAAGTATATGCCACTTCTTATAACATGTACATTACTTGTATCTGGTGCAGTAGGAAACTTTATTGACAGGGTAAGATTCGGATATGTAAGGGATTTTATATATTTCAAGCTTATTAATTTTCCGGTATTCAATGTGGCAGACTGCTATGTTACTGTTTCAGTTGCACTGCTTATAATTCTTATTCTTTTTGTCTATAAAGAAGACGATTTCGGATTCTTAAAGTTATCGAAGAAGGGTGATAATAATGAGTGATTCAGTGCAGAATTTAATTGCTGAACCAGAGGATAAGGGGACAAGAATAGATAAATATCTGTCACAGGAGTTAGAAGATGTGTCAAGGTCACGCATACAGAAGCTGTTAGATGATGGAGATATTACGGTTGATGACAAATGTGTCAAGTCCAACTATAAGCTTAATGGAACGGAACATATCACAATAACAATTCCTGAACTTATTGTGCCACAGATACTCCCGGAAAACATACCTCTGAATATAATATATGAAGATGATGATGTGATACTGATAGATAAACCGAAGGGAATGGTTGTACATCCGGCTGCAGGACATTATACAGGAACAGTTGTCAATGCACTTATGTATCATTGCAGGGATAATCTGTCAGGAATTAATGGCGTTATGCGTCCTGGAATAGTACACAGAATAGATATGAATACCACAGGTGTTATTGTTGCATGTAAGAATGATAAGGCACATAATGATATTGCTGCACAGCTTGCTGTCCATTCAATAACAAGAAAGTATTATTGCATTGTCCATAACCGCTTTAAAGAGGAAGAGGGCACAGTGGATGCACCTATAGGGCGTAATCCAAAGGACCGCAAGATGATGGCAGTTGACAGAAAGAATGGAAAACGTGCTGTCACACATTACCGTGTACTTGAGAATTTTGACAAATACAGTTTTATAGAATGTCAGTTAGAGACAGGCAGAACTCATCAGATAAGAGTACATATGGCAAGTATAGGACATCCGATACTTGGAGATGATGTGTATTGTCATGCCAGGAGTGGATATAAGCTGCAGGGACAGACACTACATGCGGGTGTTCTTGGATTTATACACCCGTCAACAGGTGAATATATGGAGTTTATAGCACCATTGCCCGAATATTTTGAGAAGCTGCTTAAGGATTTAAGAAATGGAGGTAGCAATTGAGACGCAGGGAATTTATAGATATGATATTGAACAGTATTTCAGATACATTTGATATATACCATAATTACTGGTTTGAAGGTAGAAAGTTTGTTATATATGCTTACAGCTATAATAAGAAAGACAGATTTTCTACAACAGATGATGCCAAGTTATGGGACTCAAAATGCTATGAGCATCTGTTTTTCATTAATTGTGATACGCTTGGCATGAAAGAGCTTGATGATTTATATGATTTTGCTGTTAATAAGATTGAACCGCATTTTGTACGAGGTGACGGAAAGCTGCCTGCTAAGAATCATATGTATACACATATATCATTTATAATAATCACAAGAAATCAGGTGCTTCCTGATGTCGAGAAAGCACTTCAATCTAAGAATTTTAGCAAGAATTATATGTTTGGTGCAAGAGGTTTTTCTAATATCAGACTGGCTTGTGTTACACCGAGCAGATACAGTGTGATATCTAATAAGGCTGGAACTAAGATAGCAGAATTTCTTACAGAGATACTCTTGCATATAGACCTGTCTCTTATACACATCTCCGAGCCCACGAGACATCTCAGGATCTC
>ENA-OYYV01000612-OYYV01000612.1-human-gut-metagenome-genome-assembly--contig:-NODE-612-length-16583-cov-5.738928_pt1 | contig 16583 bp, 15 predicted proteins | sample MGYA00244069_ERZ653462 | MGnify/ENA primary metagenome ERZ653462 (study PRJEB26926, sample SAMN06165170) | human gut metagenome | biome: ENVO:00009003; feature: ENVO:2100002; material: ENVO:00002003...
CTCATTCCCCCTGCCGCCCGAAGCGGCGAAGACTGCGCAATATACAGTTTCGGTCGTAGTGTATCACAGCCCGGCGCGGTTGTAAATCCTTTTTCCGACCGCATTCGCGGGCAAAGCGCGCGGCCCGCAAAGCGCCGCACACCGGCGCCGAACACGCAAAACACCCCCGGACCGAAGTCCGGGGGTGCACTGATGGAATGCTTATTTGCGAATGTAAGCGCTGAGGATGGAGGCCATCTCGGCGCGGGTCACCGCGTCATTCGGCGCGAGGAGCTTGCCGTCGCGGCCGACGATGAGCTGTCTGGCAACGGTCCACTGCAGCTCAGCCTGCGCCCAGGACGGAACGTCCGCCGCGTCGCCGAACGCTGAGAGATCGGCGCGCGCCGTCACGTCGTCACCGGAGAAAGCCGCAAAGCCGCAGAGCATGACAGCCGCCTGTGCGCGCGTGACCGCAGCGTCAGGCCGGAACGTGCCGTCACCGCAGCCGGCAACGATGCCATTTTCAGCCGCCCAGATGACCGCGTTCGTATACCACTGGCCGGTCGGAACGTCCGAGAACTTGTTTTCCGCCGTGACCGCCGGCTCACCGGCTCTGGCATAGAGAATGACCGCGAGCATGGCGCGGGTGAGCGTCAGGTCGGGCGCGAAGGTCTTGTCGTCCACGCCGACCATGAGGTTACGGGTATACATGCGCTTGATGGCAGTGTACGCCCAGTGATCCCACGACACATCGGTGAATGGCAGGACCATGCCGGGCACCTGCATGTAGTCGGCCGTGAAGAAGACCTCAATCTCGTCGCCGTCCTCGAGCCGGTAAGCGTCCATAGCCACATCCGGGATATCCCCGTTGACGCGGAAGAGCCAGCCGGAGTTCTGCCCCTTGCTGAGCTCGGCGACTCTGGTGCCATCCGGCGCGGTGATCGCCTGCACATAGCAGTACTGGTCCGCGCATTCATACGTATAGCCCTCGGCGGCCAGCATCTGCCGGAACACATCGAATACCGTTGCGCCCTCAGGCAGATTGGCAACCGTGGTCGGCTGGATCCAATCGTCCGTGTCCGTGTGCAGCCGGAACGTGACGGTGTACACGCTCGAGGGTTCCGTCGGGGCCGTCGGGGCTGTCGGAGCCGTCGGGGCCGTCGGAGCCGTCGGGGCCGTCGGGGCCGTCACACCGCTCGGAGCCGTCGCGTCCGTCGGGACGTCCGGTCCCACAGCCAGCGCCGCCGGCATGAGGCTGAAGACCAGCGTCAGCGCCAGAAGCAGCGCCAAAAACCGTTTTTTCATGTTGCTTCCTCCTGAAACAAAAAATTTCTGCCCGCCGGGACCGGCGGACAGCTGCAGCAAAACCGGCCAAACGAAATCTCTTCGTTCAGCCATGCAGTTTCCGGTTCCGGCAGAAATGCCTGCAGCCTTCGGGAGCTCTGACTCATCCGCCTTTCGGCGGCTTCACAGTGACCGACTCGCGGGGTTTTGCACCCACATTCCCCCTGCCGCCCGAAGCGGCGAAGACTGCGCAGTATGCAGTTCTGAACGTAGTGTACCACAGCACGGCGCGGTTGTAAATGCTCCGGCACGACATGTGCAGAAATTAAAAAAATCTCCTCCCGGCGGTTACGGGAGGAGATTTTTTCGTGCGGGGAAACCGCACATTGGGGGGCGGTCACCGGGAGGCGGTTACTCTCGGAAACCATGGAGAAAAAACAGAAATGGATGAAAAATAGCAAAGGAAAACGGGATCAGCGCCGGATGCGCACGATGTCTCTGCCAAGCAGAGCCGTGTAAAGGCCGCCGATCACGAGCGCAAGCACACCCAGCAGCGCCATCGCGGCAGAGCGGGCGGAGTACATGCTCATAAAGGAGACAGCGGTGATCTCGATCGCGAGAAACGCAGCGAATGCCAGAATGTTCAGCCAGATGTTTTTCATAGCAGCTACCTCCTGTTTTTGGGGTTCCGAGGGCGTTTTCCGATCCCTCTGTTTACAGTTGCATAATAGCACAACGTCCGCCTGTTGTAAAATTCACAATTTTGAAAGGAACGTTTTGCGTTTTCGATTCAATTCAAAAATCTGATGATATTCTTTCGCGAAAATGATAATTTTCTGTCGATCTGTCCCTGCGATCTGTTGGATAGCCGAAAAAAAGCTTGACGCAGGCTGGATTTGCGACGTATTATAAATTTGAGAAAAAAACGGATCCAGATCGGGATAAGGAGGCATTGCCTATGGAACTTCGTTTGCTGACCACATTTTTAAAGGTCGCGCAGCTGCAGAGCTTCTCCAAGGCCGCAGAATCCCTGGGTTATTCCCAGTCCGCCGTTACGGTACAGGTCCAGCAGCTCGAAAACGAGCTGGGCGTGCGCCTGTTTGACCGCATTGGCAAAACCGTATCCATCACCCACTACGGGCAGGAATTCATTCCCTACGCACGCGATGTCGTATCGGCCGCGGCGCGCGCCGTGTCGTTCACGGTGCAGGAACGCGATCTGACCGGCACGCTGCGCATCGGCACAATCGAATCGATCATGACGGCCAGCTTCGGTGAGATCCTGCCGCTGTATCATGAGCACTGTCCGCATGTGAACACACAGCTGGTCGAGGGCGACACCAAAACGCTCTCAGATATGCTCATGCACAATGAAGTCGACCTGATCTACACGCTCGACGACATGGGCTATGACGCGCAGCGCGTCAAGCTCTTCGAGTGCCCGCAGGAGATCGTCATCGTCGCAAGCCCTAAGCACCCGTTTGCTGCCGCCAAGCAGCTCAAGCTGGCCGATCTCGTCAACGAGCCGTTCGTGCTCATGCCGCAGTTCAACAGCTACCGCCACCAGTTCGACATGGAGCTGGCGCACCAGAAGCTGTCGATCCGGCCGTTTCTGGAGCTGGAGAGTACGAGCATGGTCATGCAGCTGCTCGAGCACAATCCCTATCTGTCCGTGCTGCCGCGCTACACGGCGCGCCGCCGCGCGGAAGAGGGCCGACTCGTCATTCTGCCGGTCGCGGACTGCCACATGGAGCAGTGGAGCCAGCTGGTGCACCACCGCGACAAGGTGCTCACGCCGCAGATCCGCGCCATGGTCTCCTGCATTGCGCAGGTGGAAAAAATACCGCTGCATCTCGAGGACTGACGCGGCACAAATGCATACGAAAAACAGCCCCCATCATTCGATGAGGGCTGTTTGCTGTCTGTGAACAGAAACTCAGTCGGTCACGTACGGCAGGAGGGCGATCTGACGCGCTCTCTTGATGGCCTCGGTGAGCTCGCGCTGATGCATCGCGCAGGTACCGGTCGTGCGGCGCGGCAGGATCTTGCTGCGCTCGGACAGGAAGCGGCGAAGCTTCGCGGTGTCTTTGTAGTCGATATAAGTGCACTTGTCCACACAGAACTGGCAAACTTTTCTGCGTTTGCGGTTCTTGCTCTTATCTCTGTCAAAAGCCAAGACTGTAATCCTCCTTTATCAAAATCAGAACGGCAGATCGCCGTCATCGTCGTCCAGCTCGGAAAACGCGCTGCCGCCCTGGGGGACATTGTCATATCCGCCATAGCTGCCGCGGTGAGCCGGAGCCGATGTGCTCGGCGCTGCCGGGCGAGGCGTGTCACCGCCGTCGCGGCGCTTGCTCTCGCCAAAGTAGACATTGTCCGCCACGACCTCCGCGCTGCGGCGCTTGCCGCCTTCACGGTCGGTCCAGTCGCGGATCTGCAGGCGGCCGCTCACGGCGGCCATGCTGCCCTTGGTGAAGTACTTGGAGACGAACTCCGCCGTGCTTCTCCAGGCGACAATGTCGATGAAGTCCGTCTGCTTCTCGCCGCCGTCACGACCGCCGAAATCACGGTCGACCGCCAGCGTAAACGAAGCCACGGGGATCTGGGACTGGGTATAACGAAGCTCGGGGTCACGGGTCAGACGGCCCATGAGCACAATGTGGTTCAGCATTGCCGTGCCTCCTTATTCCGGGCGACGGGTGATCAGGGAGCGGAGAATACCGTCCGTGATGCCCAGCACACGATCCAGCTCGGCCGGGAAATCCGGACCGCTGGTGAACTTGACGAGCACGTAGTAGCCCTCAGAAATGTAGTTGATCTCGTAAGCGAGCTTGCGCTTACCCATCTCCTCCATTTCCTCCAGCGTGCCGTTCTGCTCGACAAGCGCCTTGAACTTCTCGACGACTGCTGCAGTCTCTTCCTCCGACAGATTGGGGTTGATGATATACATCAGTTCGTACTTTTCGGTGGTTTTTGCCATTTCAGTTGCACCTCCTTCTGGTCTAGTGGCCCTCATCTCAAATGAGAGCAAGGATCGCCCATGTCAACACACAGGCCATATTATTATACCTGAAAAACCGGGAAAGTCAATCCTTTTTTGCACTTTCCGGCGTATCGAGCACGTGCACATTCATCTGCGGGTAGGACATGGACACGCCGTGGGCGTCAAACGCCGCGCCGACGGCCTCCATGAGGTCATAATATACGGTCCAATAGTCGGCCGTTTTGCACCAGACGCGCACCGTGTACTCGATATTGCTCTCCCCGTAGCCCGACACGCGCACGAACGGTGCCGGCTCCGGCAGGATGCCGGACACGAGCGACACGGCGTTGTGCAGCGCCGCCTTCACCTGCTCCGGACGGCAGGTATAGTCCGCGCCGAACGTCAGGTCCACGCGCCGCTGCGGCTCGCGGTTATAGTTGACGATCTTGGACGCCGAGAGGTCGCTGTTGGGCACATAAATGTCCTTATTGTCCAGCGTGCGCAGCTGCGTATAGATCAGGCCGATGTCCTTGACGGTGCCGCTCACGTCGCCGGCCTCGATGAAATCGCCGTCCTCGAACGGCCGCGTGAGCAGGATGGTGATGCCGCTCATGGCGTTGGACAGGCAGTTTTGCACCGAGAGCGACAAAGCCAGGCCGAGCAGGCTGAACACCGCCAGCAGCGCCGTGACGTTAAAGCCGAGACTGTCGGCCACGATGAGGATGGCCATGAACTCCAGCGCGATCTTGAGCACCTTGAGGATGAATCGGCTCAGGCTCTCCGACAGGCGCGAGTGCGCCGAGATGCGCCGCGCGACGCGCATGACGAGCCAGATGACGAGCACACAGATCACGAGCGTGATGGCGGAGGTGATGAGCTTTTCGAGCGTGAGACTGCCGAGGCTGAAGCCGATGGCGTTATTCACGTCCTCGATGCTGTCTTTCGTGGATTCGAGCGCGTTCTGATAGGTGTCCGTATTCAAATGGCGGTCTCCCCTTTCGTAGTGATCTGCTGCTTAGTATACGCCATACCCCGCCGGTTTTCAACACGTTCCGGCGGGCGGGGTGTTGGAGAAGGATGCATGCATGCCATGGTGTCCGAAAATACCGCATTTCAAAGCAGTGTGGGAACTTCCGTTCTCAGAGCAGCAGGGGCGCTCGAGGGGGCATGGCCCGCCGCGGATGGAGTGGCGCCTTTTTGCACTTTTAAGCGCAAAAAGGCGGGGCTGAGATCAGCCCCGCCTGCGTAGGTAGGTAAACTTATGCCTCGTCGTAGAGCTTCTTGAGCTTGAGAAGGTGCTCGTAGCGGGCCTTGGCGTTGTCCTCAGACTTCGCGAACAGCTCCTCGGCGCGATCCGGGAACTCGTTGGTCAGGCGGGCGTAGCGCGCCTCGTTCATGAGGAAGTCGCGGTAGCCGCCGGCCGGCTCCTTACTGTCGAGCGCGAAGGGCTTTTCAGCGGACGGATCGTAACGGAACAGGTTCCAGTAGCCGCAGTCGACCGCGCGCTTCATCTCGCCCTGGCAGTTGGTCATGCCGCCCTTCTTGATGCTGTGCATCTCGCAGGGAGCGTAGCCGATGATCAGGGACGGGCCGTGGTAAGCTTCCGCTTCCTTGATGGCCTTGATGGTCTGCGCCGGGTTGGCGCCCATGGCGACCTGCGCCACGTAGATGTAGCCGTAGCTCATGGCGATCTCGGCAAGGCTCTTGCTCTTGAGCTCCTTGCCGGCAGCCGCGAACTGCGCGACCTGACCGATGTTGGAGGCCTTGGACGCCTGTCCGCCGGTGTTGGAGTAGACCTCGGTGTTGAAGACGAACACGTTCACGTCCTCGTCCTGCGCCAGGACATGATCCAGACCGCCGAAGCCGATGTCATATGCCCAGCCGTCGCCGCCGAAGATCCAGCAGCTCTTCTTGTTGAGGAAGTCCTTGTTGGCCATGACGCGCTGGTAGCGCTCGCAGTCACAGGCGGGCTTGGCCTCCATCACAGCGAGGAACTCCGCCGTGGCGGTCTGGTTGGCCTCGCCGTCGTTATAGGTCTCGAGGTACTTCTTCGCAGCCGCGACCTTGGCGGGATCCTTGCCGTTTTCGGCGATGTAACGGATGTCTTCCGCCAGATCGTCGCGGATCTTCTTCTGGCCGAGATACATGCCGAGGCCGTGCTCCGCGTTATCCTCGAACAGGGAGTTGGCCCAGGCGGGGCCCTTGCCTTCCTTGTTGACGGTGTACGGGCTGGTAGCAGCCGGGCCGCCCCAGATGGACGAGCAGCCGGTCGCGTTGGAGATCATCATGTGATCGCCGAACAGCTGCGTGATCAGGCGGGCATAGCTCGTCTCGGCGCAGCCGGCGCAGGAGCCGGAGAACTCGAGCATGGGCTGCCGGAACTGGCTGCCCTTGACGGTGAAGTCCTGAAGTTCCTTCTTCTCGGCAACCTTGGCGACCATGTAGTCGAACACGGGCTGCTGGTTTTCCTGGCTCTCGAGCGGCTGCATCGTCAGCGCACCGACCGGGCAGACGTGCGTGCAGACGCCGCAGCCCATGCAGTCAAGCGGGGAGATGGCCATGGAGAACTTGTAAACGCCCTTGCCGGCGCCGACCTTGAAGTCGACTGCCTTGGTCTGCGCGGGCGCGGCGGCCAGCTCGTCGGCAGTGAGCGCGAACGGGCGGATGGTCGCGTGCGGGCAGACATAGGCGCACTGGTTGCACTGGATGCACTTGGCACTGTCCCACTCGGGCACGGAGACGGCCACACCGCGCTTCTCATACGCGGAGGCGCCGAGCTCGAACGTGCCGTCGGCGTGATCGACGAACGCGGAGACCGGCAGGCTGTCGCCGTCCATCTTGTCGACCGGAGTGAGGATGTCGCGCACCATCTTGACGGTGGCCGGACGGCCGGCCAGCTCCTTGGCGGGCGCTTCGTCCACGGCGTCGGCCCAGTCGGCCGGAACGTCGATCTTCACATACGCGGTCGCGCCGAGGTCGATGGCCTTGTAGTTCATCTCGACCACGTCCTCGCCCTTCTTCATGTAGGAAGCCTTGGCCTTCTCCTTCATGTAGCGGATGGCGTCCTCTTCCGGCATGATCTTCGCCAGAGAGAAGAACGCGGACTGCAGGATGGTGTTGTTGCGCTTGCCCATGCCGATCTGGATGGCCAGGTCAATGGCGTTGATCGTGTAGAGCTGGATGTTGTTGCGGGCAATGTAGCGCTTGGCGGAAGCGTCCAGATGGTGGCTGAGCTCCTCGGGCGTCCACTCGCAGTTGATCATGAACACGCCGCCGGGCTTGACGTCCTGAACCATCTTGAAGCCCTTGGTGATGTAGGACGGGTTGTGGCAGGCCACGAAGTCGGCCTTATTGATATAGTACGGGCTCTTGATCTCGTGATCGCCGAAGCGCAGGTGGCTGATGGTCACGCCGCCGGTCTTCTTGGAGTCGTACTGGAAGTAGGCCTGCACGTATTTATCGGTGTGGTCGCCGATGATCTTGATGGAGTTCTTGTTCGCGCCGACGGTGCCGTCGCCGCCGAGACCCCAGAACTTGCAGGCGATGGTGCCCTCAGGGGAGGTGTCGGGCGCGTCATGCTCCGGCAGGGAGAGGTTGGTCACGTCATCGACGATGCCGATGGTGAACTGACGCTTCGGCGTGTCGTGCTTGAGCTCTTCGTAGACCGCGAACACGGAGGACGGCGGGGTATCCTTGGAGCCGAGGCCGTAGCGGCCACCGGTGACGACGATGTCGTTGCGGCCGGCGTTGGCCAGCGCGGTGACGACGTCGAGGTACAGGGGCTCGCCCTGCGCGCCAGGCTCCTTCGTGCGGTCGAGCACGGCGATCTTCTTGCAGGTCGCCGGGATGGCCGCGATGAGCTTGTCGGCACGGAACGGACGGTACAGGCGGACCTTCACGAGGCCGACCTTCTCGCCGTGCGCGTTGAGGTAGTCGATGACTTCCTCAGCCACGTCGCAGATGGAGCCCATGGAAATGATGACACGGTCAGCATCCGGAGCGCCATAGTAGTTAAAGAGCTGGTAGTTGGTGCCGAGCTTGGCATTGATCTTGCCCATGTACTCCTCGACCAGATCCGGCACGGCGTCATAATACTTATTAGACGCCTCACGGTTCTGGAAGAAGATATCGCCGTTTTCGTGGCTGCCGCGCATCTGCGGATGCTGCGGGTTCAGGCCGCGCTGACGGAAGGCATTGACCGCATCCATGTCGACCATTTCGGCCAGATCGTCATAATCCCAGACAGCGATCTTCTGGATCTCGTGCGAGGTACGGAAGCCGTCAAAGAAGTTCAGGAACGGGACGCGGCCCTTGATGGCGGCCAGGTGCGCCACAGGGGACAGATCCATAACTTCCTGCACATTGCCCTCGGCGAGCATGGCGAAGCCGGTCTGGCGGCAGGCCATAACGTCGGACTGATCGCCGAAGATGGACAGCGTGTGCGACGCGAGCGCGCGGGCCGTCACGTGGAACACGGCCGGGAGCAGCTCACCTGCCATCTTGTACATGTTCGGGATCATGAGCAGCAGGCCCTGAGAGGCGGTGTACGTCGTGGTCAGGGCGCCGGCATTCAGCGAACCGTGGACAGCGCCGGCTGCGCCGGACTCTGCCTGCATTTCCTGCACACGGACCTTCGTGCCGAAGATGTTCTTGCGGCCGGCAGCGGCCCACTGATCGACCAGGTCGGCCATCGGGCTCGACGGGGTGATCGGGTAAATGGCAGCCACTTCCGTAAAGGCGTAGGACACGTGGGCGGCAGCGTTGTTGCCGTCCATGGTAACGAGCTTTCTTGCCATAAACTTCATCTCCTATTTCTCTTATATGTTATCCTATATTCGTGCAATGGGCACCTATCCGCCCATTCACGTCAATATGATAACACAGTTTCAAAAAAACGTAAATAATAGTTTTTTGATTCTTGTTTCATTTTTCGAAACGCAACTATTGAAAACGTGCAAGTTTCCGGGTGAAAACCGGCGTTTTCACGGAAAATGTCCAGTTTTTTCGCTAATTTTTCGCTTGTGATTTCTCACCTATTGTTATATAATATATCACTGCTGTTAAGAAAGGGGCTGTCTACATGGTCAAAATCGAACAATCGAATGGCACCATCAGCATCACCAACGAAGTATTCACCAACCTTGCAGGCGACGCCGCGACCAGTTGCTTCGGCGTGAAGGGCATGGTCGGCCGCAGCAAAGACAGCGGACCGTTCCAGCTCCTGCGCCGTGAATCCATGTCCAAAGGCGTCAACGCCACGTTCGCCGACGACGGCAGCATCTCGCTGGAGCTGCACATTGCGGTCGACCACGGCGTGAACATTTCCGCACTTGCCCACAGCATCATCAATGAGGTCAGCTACAAGGTCAATCAGGCCACCGGCGTGCCCGTGGCGCACGTGGACGTGTACGTGGACACCATGTTCCTCGATTAAGCAGGAGCATTCGCACCGCTTCCCTCCCGGGAGCCGCGCTTCCGGGCCATTTTCATTCCCCCTGTCGGAGGTGTACAGATTTGAGAGAGATCATTGATGCCGCAGCGCTCCGGGAAATGCTCCTGTGCGCAAACGCGGCACTGGAAGAAAACAAACAGAAGATCAACGAGCTCAACGTCTTCCCCGTTCCGGACGGCGATACCGGCACGAACATGAGCCTGACGATGAACTCGGCCGCCATCGAGCTCGGCCGCAAGCAGACCGAGACCGTCGGCGCCGTGGCTGACTGCGCCGCGAGCGCGCTGCTGCGCGGTGCGCGCGGCAACTCCGGCGTCATCTTGTCGCTGCTGTTCCGCGGGATCGCCAAGTCCCTCAAGGGCCGCGAGACCGCAAACGCCGCGGAATTTGCCGCTGCCGTCTCCGCCGGCGTGGACGCCGCCTACAAGGCCGTCATGAAGCCGGCCGAGGGCACGATCCTCACCGTCAGCCGTCTGGGCGCGCAGGCCGCCGTGGCCTTCGCCAAGGACAGCACGGACTTCGAGGGCATGCTCGACGCGCTGCTCGTCGCCGCGCGCGAGGCGCTGGCCGACACGCAGAACATCAACCCCGTGCTGCGCCGCGCAGGCGTGGTCGATGCCGGCGGCGAGGGCTTCGTGCTCGTCATGGACGCCATGCTCGGCTATCTGCAGGGCCGCACCGCCGCCCCCGTGACCGCCGCCGCTCCGGCTGCCGCCCAGGCGCCGAAAGAGGGCGCGGACTTCTCCGAGTTCGACACCGGCGAGATCACGTTCGGCTACTGCACGGAGTTCATCGTCGCGCGCGAGAACAGCAAAAGCCCGGAGCTCCTGCGCTCGTTCCTGAAGAATCTCGGCGACTGCGTCGTCGTGGTCGACGACGATGAGATCATCAAGGTGCACGTGCACACGAACGTGCCCGGCGAGGTGCTGACCGAGGCGCTGACCTACGGCCCGCTCCAGACCGTGAAGATCGAGAACATGCGCAACCAGCACACCGCGCTCTCCGGCAAGGAGGATGCTCCCGAAGCCGCCGCCGAGACGGAGGCCGAGCCCGAAGTGGCCAAGCCCGAAAAGCAATTCGGCGTCGTGGCCGTGTCTGCCGGCGAGGGCATGGCCAACCTCTTCCGCGAACTGGGCGTGGACCGCGTCGTCACCGGCGGCCAGACCATGAACCCCTCCACGGAGGACATTCTCACCGAGGTCAACAAGACGCCGGCGGAGGTCGTGTTCGTGCTGCCGAACAACAAGAACATCATCATGGCCGCCCAGCAGTGCATCCCGCTGTCGGACAAGAAAGTCATCGTCATCCCGACCAAGACCGTGCCGCAGGGCATTACCGCGATGCTCTCCTTCGACCCGGCGAGCGCCGAGGACGTCATCGAGGCGGAGCTGAGCGCCGCGATCGAGAGCGTGCACACCGCGCAGATTACCTACGCCGCGCGCGACTCCGACTTTGACGGCCACGACATTCACAAGGGTGAGTATCTGGCGCTGATGGACGGTGCGCTGCTCGGCAGCGATGCCGACCTCGACAAGGTGCTGACCAGGATCGCGGACGCTGCGAACGACCTCGACCCCGAGATCGTCTCCATCTACTACGGCGAGGACGTGCAGGGCGACGCCGCCCAGCACGCGGCCGACCTGCTCGGCGAGCGCCTGCCGATGGCGGATGTAAACGTCGTTGACGGCGGCCAGCCGGTGTATTACTACATGATCTCGTTTGAATAAAACGTGCACCATAAGACAGCAAAGCGCCCGGACGAAACGTCCGGGCGCTTTGCTGCTTTTTTACTTTTCCTGCGCGCGGATGAGATTTTTATAAAAATCGACCGCACCGGGCAGGCAGCTGTACTCGATGTTTTCGTTGATGCCGTGCATGCCCTTCATCTGCTCCGGGCCGTAGATCACAGGCGCAAAGCGCACGCAGCTGTCGCAGATCTCCTGATAGAAGTGCGCATCCGTCGCGCCGGTCATGACATAGGGACTGACGGGCAGACCAGGGAACGTCTCGCCGATGACCCGCTCCACCTGACGGAACGCCTCGCCGTGGATGTCCACCGGTTCGGAGTAGTCGTTCGTGTGCACGACCTCCATCTCCAGACCGTGCTTTTCGGCGAGCCGGCGGATGATGGCCAGGCTCTCCTGCTCGCCCTGATGCGGGATGAAACGCATGTTCGCACCCAGCGTCGCCTCCTGCGGCAGGACGTTGTACGCGTCCGAGCCGGACTGCATCGTGAACGCGATCGTCGTGCGCAGCATAGCCCCCGCCTGCGCCGACACGCGCGGCAGCACGACCTTCATCAGCGGGGCAAACATCCAGAGGTTGCCCATCACGAGCCGCAGACCGAACGGCGCATACGGCGCCAGACGCGTGAACATGGCCGTGACCTCGGGCAGGAACTTCTTGCGAAACGGCGCGTGCTTTTCCACATCTGTCACGAACGCGGACAGGCGCGCGATGGGGGTGTTCGCCGTCGGGGCGCTGGCGTGGCCGCCGGTGCTGCGGGCCGTGAACTTCACGTCCGCCTTGCCCTTTTCGAACACGCCGACCATGGCGAAGTTGCCGGGGATGCCGCCGATCGGCTCGGTGATGATGCCGCCGCCCTCGTCGCAGACGAGAAACGGCCGCACGCCGCGGCGCTTGAGCTCATCGACGAGCTTCGGCGCGCCGTCGCCCGCCCACTCTTCCGTGCAGGACGAGGCGATGTAAACGTCATTTGCCGGTTCATATCCGGCGGCGAGCAGCTCCTCGACCGCCTGGAAAAACGCCATGACCGAGCACTTGGTGTCCGACGCGCCGCGGCCCCAGACCTTGCCGCCGGCAATATCGCCGGAAAACGGTGCGTGCTCCCATGTGCCCTCGGCGGGCACGACATCCTGATGGCTCATGAGCACGATCGGACGATCGTGCGCCTTGCCCGGCCAATAATAGAGCAGATTGCCGTCAATGTCCGTGCGCGCGAGCTTTTCGTGCACGAGCGGAAAGAGCTCCGCCAGCAAGGCGTGGAAGCGCTCGAACTTCTCCGGCTCGCGGACGTTGGCATACGACGTGGTGTCGCACCGGATCATGGCCGAGAGCTTCTCGGCATAGGCCATGGCGCGGTCGGGATCCGGCTGCGGCTGATAGGCGGACGTTTTGCGTGGTGTGAGCGCAGCGTGCGCCACCGCTGCCCCCAGCGGGGCCAGCGGTGCGAGCGCGAGATAACCGGGACGGAATTTCATTTGACATCTGCCTCCTTTTTCTGCTTGCGGTACATGCTGTAGGCAATGCCGATGGCCAATGCGCCGCTCGGAATGATCATGAAGCTCGTGGAGCCCGTCAGCGACGGGACGAGCATGAACAGCAGGCTCATCACGACCAGCGGAGCGACCGCGACCTGCACGTTCTTGCGGAAATACTGATACGCCATCGCGCCGAAGAGCGCCGGGACGACGTTGGCAAACGCCGGCTGGAGCACGGGGCTCTGCAGCACGGGCTGCAGCGGCACGAGCAGCGCCACTCCGAGCGCGAGCACGACGATGGTCACGAGCGAGCTCGTCGCGATCGAGAGCGTCGAGATGATCTCGTTTTCGGCCGTACCGGTCTTGGTGCCGACGATATCGCGCGCGTTGACCGCGCACGGGATCTTCATGTTAATGAGGTTGCCGGTGATAAAGGCGAGGTAACCGCCGCCGGCGCCGAGCATGGGCGTGTAGATGAGAAACTCCGCCACGCTGCTGACCGTCCACACGAGGCCGACGGACAAAAAGCCCTTGGCCACGGCGCCCATATCGGGCATGGCGCCGAGGAACGTGCCGATGAGAAACGGCGCGCCGACGAGCAGCACGAGCGTGATCGCGCTCACGATGCGGCCGAGGACGTGCGTCCGGCGGTTGAACTGCTCAAGATATGCTTTGCGTTCGGTTTCGTTCATGATGTTCCCTCCTTACAGCCGCACGAGCACGGCCGCCGCCATGCCGATGAGCATGCTGCCGGCGATGGAGAAGCTCTCCAGCCAGGCCATGTTCTTTTTCTCCGCCAGATACACAAACAGTGCCATCACCGCAGCCGACACGGCCACGACGATCAGCGGTGTCCAGTCGCCGGTGCAGGTGAACAGTCCCTCGCCGGACACGAACGCGCCGATGTAGCTGCCGATGTACGCGCATACAAGGCCGATGAACATGGCCGTCATGGCACTGTCGCCAAAGCCGACGCCGGAGGCGGACCTGGCTCCGTCATTGCCGAGGCGCTTGAGATAACGCTTATTGAAAAAGATCGACAGGATCATGCCCCACATGATGCAGACGCTCATAAGCAGGGCGATCGTTGTGAAGCCCTGCGGCGTCATCTCGGCGGCGGACAGAGCGTGCATACCGACCTGCTCGGCTGCGGCCTGTGCGACCTGCGTCTCATAGTGCAGTGCGCCGATGACGGACAGGCGCAGCCACGGCCACGGCGTGCCGAGACTGCCGGACAGAGCGATCACACCGAGCAGGATGCCCACGCTCGGCAGGACCGAGAACGTGGCGCTCGACGTGATGGCGCGCTTCATGCGCGCGGAGTCGATGCCGATGGCAAGGCCCGCGCGGTAAGAGCGCACGAGGAAAATGACGCACACCACCGCAACGAACGCGATGATGCCGCCGCAGATCGCGTACATGGGTACGCTGTTGAGCTGGGCTAAGATGTTGTTCATAGACGTTTCTCCTCTCCGGCAGGTGCCGGTCTCTATATGGAAAAACCCGCATGGCAGCGCCATGCGGGCTTTTCACAGCTTATTGCGCGCCGCCGACCGGCCCGGACACGGCCGGGCGGATGTTGGATGCGGTCAGATAGGACTGAAACAGCAGCATGCCCGCGATGGCCGCCAGCATGAGCTGCTGCCCGCCGGTGCGGTCATCCGGCAGTGCCGTGATGCACAAAAAGGCCGCGAACTGGCTCCAGAAAATGCTCCGGATTGCCTTCGGGCGGCCGTAGGCAAAGCCGGCAAGCTCATAAAACGCAATCAGTGCGGCGCACAGCGCCAGAATTTCAATCGCATAGGCGGAAATGGTGGGGTTGATGATGTTGACCTTATAGCTCACGATCAGCCAGAACGCGAGCAGTACGATCGGCATGGACGCACACACGACGGTGCCGGAGGTCGTCTCCCCGTCCCCGATCGAGAGCATCTGCCAGATAAACGCTGCCCCCGTCACGATCGTGAGCGCAGCCAGCACCCGCTGCAGCCCGGGCGACGAGAGCGTGCCGGAGCTGATCATCAGCCAGGCGCCGCCGACCGCCAGCAGCGCGCCGAGCACGACGCCGCCGATGGTGCGCACGCGCGGCGCCGCGACAAAGGCCGCCGGAAGCGAATCCGGAAAGCTGGTGTGCGGCTGGTTTTTCATCCGGAAGCAGACCACGGCCAGCACGACCGCGGCGATGACGATCATCAGCGCGACGGCATGCGGCCAGATGCTGCCGCGCACGGCGAGGCCGGTCTCAGCTTCAAAACAGACCTGATCCTGCAGCCAGCGGAAAAAGGTCCCGAACGCTGCCAGCACAGCCGTGCAGCAGCAGATTACCCAAGCATTTTTGCGCATAACAAACTACCTGTCCCAATACATATTGAATAGACTTATTTTATACTGATTTCCCCCCTGCGTCAAGGCGCAAAACGCCCCCGCAGGGCAGAAAGGAGGCGGCGCGCGTGCGCAAAGTTTTCCTGCTGTCGCTGCTGCTCGTGGTGCTCTCGCTCGTGATCCCGTGGCTCGTGGTCACGCTCAGTCCGGCCGAAGAGCCCGCGGCGCAGCCCCTCCCGTCCGTGACGGCGTCAGCCGCCGTCGCACCCGACAGCGAAACGGCCATCACGGCGCTCAGCGGCGGCGCACTCGTCGAGACGACGATGGCCGACTGGCTGCCCGGCGTTGTAGCTGCCGAGATGCCCGCATCCTTCGCGCCCGAGGCGCTGCGGGCGCAGGCAGTCGCAGCGCGCACGTATATCCTCCAGCGCGTGCGCGGCGGGGCTGCCAACCACCCGGAGGCCGGCGTCTGCGACCAATACACCTGCTGCTGCGCGCACAAGGACGACGCCGCGCTGCGCGAACAATGGGGTGCAGACTACGCGCGCAACATGGCGCGCATCCGCCAGGCCGTGACCGACACGGACGGGCAGTATCTCACCTACGGCGGGCAGCTCATCCGCGCGGTGTTCCACGCCTCGTCCGCCGGGGCGACCGAGAACAGCGCCGCGCTCTGGAGCGGCGACGCGCCGTATCTCGTGAGCGTGTCCTCCCCCGAGACGGCGCAGGACGTGCCGAACTACGTCTCGACGGCCGAGATCGCGGCCGACGCCGTGCGCACGGCCGTACTCGACCGCTATCCGGACTGCGTGCTCGGCGACGACCCGGGCACATGGTTCGGCACGCCGGTGCTCGATGACAGCGGCCGCGTGTCAAGCATCCCCGTCGGCTCCGAGACGCTCACGGGCGCGCAGGTGCGCGCGCTCTTTTCCCTGCGCTCGGCGGCGTTTTCCGTCGCATACGGCGGCGGGACGTTCACCTTCACCGTCACGGGCAGTGGCCACGGCGTCGGCATGAGCCAGTACGGCGCGAACGTCATGGCCCTGCGCGGCAGCGGGTATGCCGACATTCTCGCGCACTACTACCCCGGCACGACGCTCATCCGTGCGGAGGGGTAGATAAAAAAGAGACGTTCCAAGAACGTCTCTTTCCTTTTCATTTGCTCACTTCTGCGTATTGGCATCCGTATACGTGGTCTCATCCACATAATAAACCGTCATGTCGGCTGTTGCCAACAACGCACCATCATCGTTGAACACTTCCGCCGTAACAAGCCCCGTCGTGCGGCCCTCCTTGACCTGTCTCTTATACACATCTCCGAGCCCACGAGACATCTCAGGAT
>ENA-OYYV01000618-OYYV01000618.1-human-gut-metagenome-genome-assembly--contig:-NODE-618-length-16339-cov-7.919921_pt1 | contig 16339 bp, 16 predicted proteins | sample MGYA00244069_ERZ653462 | MGnify/ENA primary metagenome ERZ653462 (study PRJEB26926, sample SAMN06165170) | human gut metagenome | biome: ENVO:00009003; feature: ENVO:2100002; material: ENVO:00002003...
ATAAAATATAAGTTTGTAAAATTAAAAAATTGTTGTATAATCAATTCGTATGTATATTTTTTCGAGTGGAGGAAATAATTAATGAAGGTATGTGCATTTCTTACAGATGGTTTTGAAACGGTAGAAGCACTTGCAGTTGTAGATATATTAAGAAGAGCGGATATTAAGACTGATATGATATCAATAACAGGTGACATTAATGTTAAAAGTGCTCAGGGGGTAATTGTTCAGGCTGATGAGCTTTTAGATGAATATGTATTTGAAGGAGATGAGCTGTTATTCCTTCCAGGTGGTCCGGGTCATAAGTCATATTATGATTGCAAGGATTTACTGGAACTTCTTAAAGAATACAATAAGAAGAATAACAGAATTGCAGCCATATGTGCAGCACCTTCAATTCTTGGAAATCTTGGATTACTTGAAGGGAAGAAGGCAATGGCTTTCCCAGGCTTTGAAACGCAGTTAACGGGGGCAGTTATAATAACAGCACCAGAGAGGGTAGTTACAGATGGTAACATCACAACATCGAGAGGAATGGGTACATCTCTAGATTTAGGACTCGAGCTTGTAAGACTTATTAAAGGAGAGGAACTTGCAGAGCAATTAAGGACTTCAACACAATATATATAATAAGTTTATTTTATGCGAGAGGAACTTTTAAAGATGGAATATAATAATTATGATGAGGATGCAATACGCCGCAGCAGAAAAAGAAAATCACAGTTGATGAAGAAGAAAAGACAGAAGATTTTAAGAAGAAGATTTATTATAATGGCAGCTGTGACATTTTTAATAGTGCTTGCAGTAGTTATTGTGAATATAACATCGGGGCTGAGAAAAACATTGGGTCAAAAAGCGGCATTTGCTTCTGATATAACAGATGAGACACAATCAGAGATACTGATGCCAACAGAAGCACCAACAGAACCGCCTCTTATATATGCACAGATGGCAGAAGATTATCAGGATTTGTCAGCTGATGCACAGATAGCGTCGCCTTATGCAGCATTACTTGATGTCAATAATCATAGAATAATAGCAGGGAAGCTTGCTGATACTAAGATATATCCGGCTTCAATGACTAAGGTAATGACACTTATTGTTGTATCAGAGAATATAGATAAGATGCCCAAGACTTATACATTTGGATTTGAGATGCTTAACAGACTTTACAGGGAAGAAGCGTCTGTTGCAGGATTCCTTGAAGGTGAGACAGTAGATGTTGAAGATCTTATGTATGGACTTGTGCTTCCATCAGGAGCTGATGCAGCCGAGGCACTTGCCATAATGGCAGCTGGTTCTAATGAAGAATTTGCAAAGCTTATGAATGAAAAATGTAAAGAACTTGGACTTAAGTATACACATTTTACTAATCCGACAGGATTATATGATGAGGAACAGTATACAACTCCATCAGAGATGGCAATGATTATGGAATATGCCATGAAAGATGAGACCAGAGCCAAAGTACTTGGAACATATCAGTATAAGACTAAAGCAACAGCACAGCATCCGGAAGGAATACAGCTTACAAGTACAATGTATTCAAGAATATATGGTAATGAAGCACCTGGAGTACTCGTAAAAGGTGGTAAAACAGGATTTACCAATGAAGCAGGAAGCTGCCTTGTAAGTTATGCTGTAACTAATAAAGGTAATGCGTATGTTTTCTGCACTGGAGGAGCAACATACAGATGGGCACCTGTATATGATGAGATATATGTATATAAGAATATAATTCCGGCGTCAGCCAAAGATTTAGAAACAGAAACAACGAAAATGTCTCCTAATAATTAGCAACCAGAATATGTCATAATAATTAGTATTAACGGACACATAATAACATCAAGACGTTAAGTTATGGCGCCATAACTTTTCGGCTTAAACCTAAAAATGTGTTTAATAAGGAGGCTTATTATGGCTAAATCAACAAGTTCTAATTATAAGACTAAGAAGGAAGCACAGAATGCACTTGACAGATTCAAGATGGAGGTTGCTTCAGAAATTGGTGTTAACTTAAAGGATGGTTACAATGGAGACCTCACATCAGCAGAAGCTGGTTCAGTTGGTGGTAACATGGTAAAAGAGATGATCAGAAGACAGGAAGAGCAGATGAGCGGTAAGTAATTGCGGGATGCTCACAACTGAATACGAATTATCTTAAGTGATAAATGGGCTGTAATCCGAATGTTTATTAGTAAATATAAGGTTTGCAGCCCTATCTTTTATTTTTTTAAAATAGTACTGGTAATCTAAAAACAGTTGTGTTATAATTCGTGGGTATGTTGTACGATAGTAACAATACATAGTTCATAGGAGGATTAATTTATAATGAGTTTCACAGTTGAGAATTTAGAAGAGAAGAATATGGTTAAACTTGTTATTGAGTCTACTGCTGAGGAATTTGAGGCAGGTCTTAATACTGCATATAATAAGAATAAGAGCAAGATCAGCCTTCCTGGTTTCAGAAAAGGTAAAGCACCTAGAAAGATGATTGAGAAGATGTACGGTGCAGAAGTGTTCTACGAAGATGCTGCTAATTCAATCATTCCAGATGCTTATGCTAAGGCTGCTGATGAGTGTGGTCTTGAGCTTGTTTCTCAGCCAAAGATTAATGTAACACAGTTAGAGGCTGGAAAGCCATTCATTTTTGAAGCTGTTGTAGCTACTAAGCCAGAAGTTGAGCTTGGACAGTACAAGGGCGTTGAAGTAACTAAGGCTGATACAGAAGCAACAGATGCTGATGTAGAAGAAGAATTAAAGAGAGTTCAGGAGCAGAATTCAAGAACAGTAGCTGTAACAGACAGAGCAGTTAAGGATGGCGATAATACAGTTATTGATTTCGAAGGATTTGTTGACGGTGTTGCATTCGAAGGTGGAAAGGGAACAGATTACCCACTTACAATCGGATCTCATTCTTTCATTGACACATTTGAAGATCAGATTATCGGTATGAATATCGGTGATGAGAAAGAAATCAATGTTACATTCCCAGAAGAGTATCATGTAGATGATCTTAAGGGTAAGCCAGCTATGTTTAAGGTTTCTGTTAAGGAAATCAAGGAGAAGCAGCTTCCAGAGCTTAATGATGAATTCGCTCAGGATGTATCTGATTTTGATACAATTGCTGAATATAAGGATGATTTAAAGAACAAGATTGCTGACAGAAAGTCAAGAGAAGCTAAGGCTAAGCAGGAAGACGAAGCAATCGCTAAGATTATCGAAGACTCTAAGATGGATATTCCAGATGCTATGGTTGACACACAGGTTAACAGAATGGTTGAGGATTTTGCACAGAGATTACAGCAGCAGGGCTTATCAGTTGAGCAGTACTTCCAGTACACAGGAATGACTGCAGACAAGATTATGGAAGAGATGAAGCCAGAAGCTGTTAAGAGAATTCAGTCAAGACTTGTTCTTGAGGCAGTTGTTAAGGCTGAGAATATTGAGACTTCAGAAGAAGACTTTGAAGCAGAGTTAAAGAAGATGGCTGAGACTTACAAGATGGAACTTGATCAGATTAAGGAATTCATGGGCGACTATGAGAAGAAGCAGATTAAGGAAGATCTTGCAATCCAGAAGGCTATAGAAGTTATTACAGGATCAGTTGTTGAAAAATAATTGAGGTTGTAAGAAACATTTTAGTATATTGGAGGTTGTGTAATGAGTTTTGTACCTTATGTCATTGAACAGAACAGCAGAGGCGAAAGATCATATGATATATATTCACGTCTGCTTAAAGACAGAATTATATTCTTAGGAGAAGAGGTAACAGATGTCTCTGCTAATCTTGTAGTAGCACAGATGTTATTCCTTGAGGCAGAAGATCCAGGCAAGGATATACATTTCTACATTAACAGCCCGGGAGGATCAGTATCAGCAGGTTTTGCTATATATGATACAATGCAGTACATCAAGTGTGATGTTTCTACAATCTGTATTGGTATGGCTGCAAGTATGGGTGCATTCCTTCTTTCAGGCGGTGCCAAGGGAAAGCGACTTGCTCTTCCTAATGCAGAGATTATGATTCACCAGCCATCAGGCGGTGCAAGAGGTCAGGAAACTGAGATCAGAATCGTTGCTGAGAATATACTTAAGACAAGAAATAAGTTAAACGAAATACTGGCAGCTAATACTGGCAAGTCAGTTGAAGAGATTTCACGCGACACAGAGAGAGATAACTATATGACAGCACAGGAAGCTGTTGCATATGGACTTATCGACAGTGTTGTAGAGAAGAGATAATAATTGCTTATGATAAGGAAGATGCCTGCAGATAATACATTTGCAGGTGTCTCCCTTGTTTTTGTGTGATAAGCGAACCTTTATTTAAAGGATTTATAGTGATTTGGAGGATAGTATGGCAGGCAGAAATATTGACGAGAAGCTTAGATGCTCATTCTGTAATAAGACACAGGATCAGGTTAAAAAGCTGATTGCAGGACATAATGGTGTTTACATTTGTGATGAATGTGTAGAAATATGCAGCGATATCCTTGATGAAGAGTTTGAAACTGAGACAGATGCAAAAGAAGTGGTTGATGGAATGAATATCAACCTGCTTAAGCCGAAGCAGATAAAAGAATTCCTTGATGATTATGTTATAGGACAGGATGATGCAAAGAAGGTACTTGCTGTTGCTGTATATAATCATTATAAGAGAATAATGTCACAGGCTGATCTGGATGTAGAGTTACAGAAGAGTAATATTCTTATGCTTGGACCAACAGGTTCAGGAAAAACATTCCTTGCACAGAACCTTGCAAGACTTCTTAATGTACCTTTTGCAATTGCTGATGCGACAACTCTTACAGAAGCCGGATATGTAGGCGAGGATGTTGAGAATATCCTATTAAAGCTTATTCAGGCTGCAGATTATGATGTTGAAAAAGCTCAATATGGTATTATATATATTGATGAGATAGATAAGATTACTAAGAAGTCAGAAAATGTTTCTATAACAAGAGATGTATCTGGAGAGGGTGTACAGCAGGCTCTTCTTAAGATATTAGAGGGAACAATAGCATCAGTTCCACCACAGGGAGGAAGAAAGCATCCACAGCAGGAGCTTATTCCAATTGATACAACCAATATTCTTTTCATATGTGGCGGTGCATTTGACGGACTTGAGAAGATTATTGAATCAAGAATGGATAAGAGTTCAATTGGTTTCAACTCTGAACTTAAGGAAAAGAGTAATGATGATATAGGTGAGATGTTCCATAAGGCACTTCCACAGGATCTTATCAAATTTGGACTTATTCCTGAGTTTGTAGGCCGAGTTCCAGTTGTTGTTTCATTAGATTCGCTTGACGAGGAAGCACTTGTGAGAATTCTAAAAGAACCTAAGAATGCTATCATAAAGCAGTATCAGGCACTTTTTGGACTTGATGAGGTAGCACTTGAGTTTACGGATGAAGCTGTTGAGGCAGTAGCACATAAGAGCTTTGAGAGAAAGACAGGAGCAAGAGGCTTACGTTCAATCTTAGAATCTGTCATGAATGAAGTAATGTATGAGATTCCGTCAGATGAAACAATATCAAAATGTATAATAACTAAGGAAGCTGTAGAAGGAAGCGCAAAGCCTCTGTTAGAATACAGAACAGATGCTGTAAAAAAAGCACAGTAACGAAATTAATTCAGGCGGGCTGTTCATGATGGACGGTCCGTTTTTTAGATAGAGAGGAATATATGAGTAACAAATATGATAGACATTATCCGGCTATTCCATTAAGAAATGTCACTGTTTTTCCTGGGATGGTAATGCACTTTGACGTGAGCAGAAAGAAGTCTGTAAAAGCTGTAGAAGCAAGTATGGCAGCTGATGAACTTATATATCTTGTAACACAGAGAGATTCGCAGGTGAGCGAACCGGGGATAGCAGATTTATATACAGTAGGAACGATTGCTAAGATAAAACAGATAATAAAGATGCCAGGCAAAATTTTAAGGGTCCAGGTAGAGGGGCTTGAAAAGGCACTTGTAAATAGATTTGAAGAAACGTCAGGAATGATGCTTGCTGATGTAAGTGTTATTGAATGGCTTGAAAAGCCTGATAAAATGGTGTCGAGAGCTATAATTGTAGGCATGAGAGAACTTTTGACACAGTATGCACATGTTAATCCGAAGTTTGCAAAGGATACAGTCAAAAGATGGCTTTCATATAATGATGCAGAAAAGCTGATGATGGAATTTGCTCAGGAATTTATGATGGATTTTGATAAAAGACAGCAGTTTCTGGAGGCAGAAGACTATGAGCAGATGTATACATTTGCAGCAACATTACTTGTAAATGAGATAAATGCTTATACTATTAAAGAAGAACTTGGCAATATTGTAAGAGAAAGAGTTGATAAGAACCAGAAGGATTACATATTAAGAGAAGAACTTGCAGCAATTAATGAAGAACTAGATGGAGGAACCATAACAGAGGCGGAAGAATACGAGGCGGACGTTGAAAAGCTTGATTCACCGCAGTATGTAAAGGATAAGCTTAAAAGGGAAATTAAGAGGCTGAAATCACTTGCAGGGAATAATGCTGAGGCCAATGTTGAGAGAACATATATAGAGACATGTCTTGAATTACCATGGAATGTGTCGACTGAAGATAACAAAGATATAGATAATGCTGCAAAAGTGCTTGATTCGGACCACTATGGAATGAAAGATATTAAGGAAAGAATTCTGGAATCACTTGCGGTAAGAAACATAACAGGTAGTGGTAAAGCACCTGTAATATGTCTTGCAGGACCTCCAGGAACGGGTAAGACATCTATAGCAAGATCAGTTGCAAAGGCACTTGGCAAGGAGTATGTAAGAATCTGTCTGGGTGGTGTAAGAGATGAGGCTGAGATAAGAGGACACAGAAAAACATATATTGGAGCTATGCCTGGAAGAATTATTGAGGGACTTAAGAGTGCCGGAGTTAATAATCCTCTCATGCTTCTTGATGAGATAGATAAGATAAGCAGTGATTATAAGGGTGATACATCGGCGGCACTTCTTGAAGTATTAGACAGTGAACAGAATGTTAATTTTGTCGACCACTATATAGAGATGCCGGTTGATTTGTCAAATGTGCTTTTTATTGCAACAGCTAATGATCTGTCTAATATAAGCCGTCCATTGCTTGACAGAATGGAAATTATTGAAGTTGGTTCATACACAGCTAATGAAAAGTTTCATATTGCTAAGGAACACCTTATTAAGAAACAGATTAAAGAGAATGGATTACTTGTATCTGATGTAAAGTTCACTGATAAAGTTATAAGAACAATTATTAATTCGTATACAAGAGAAGCTGGTGTAAGAGGTCTTGAAAGGCAGATTGCAAAGATTGTAAGAAAAGCGGTTAGAGAATTATACAAAGCCGGAGTGTTCACATCTGATGGAACAAGAGATAAGACTGTAAAGAAAACAGTTAATATATCTGATAAGAATATTACAGATTATCTTGGAAAAATTAAATACAGACCAGACAAAAAGAATGCAAAGGGTGAAGTTGGCATAGTAAGAGGTCTTGCATGGACACAGGCAGGTGGAGATACTCTTGAGATAGAGGTTATAACGATGCCGGGCAAAGGTGAGTTCAAACTTACAGGTAACATGGGTGACGTAATGAAAGAATCAGCAAGTATAGCTGTTTCTTATATCAGATCCGTCACAGAAAAAGGAATGTATAAAGTGGATGCTGAATATTTCCAGAAGCATGCATTCCATCTTCATATACCAGAGGGTGCAACTCCGAAAGACGGACCTTCTGCTGGCATTACAATGGCAACGGCAGTATTGTCTGCGGTTACTGGAATTCCTGTAAGAGCAGATGTTGCAATGACTGGAGAGCTTACATTAAGAGGTAAAGTACTTCCAATAGGTGGCCTTAAAGAAAAGCTTCTTGCAAGTAAGACAGCGGGTATAACAAATGTTTTCGTGCCTCAGGATAACAGGTCTGATGTAGAGGAACTTGACACAGAGATAACTGAAGGAATGAATATAATATATGTTAATAATGCTATTGAAGTATTTGCACAGGCATTAATGCGTTAAATGAAAGGAGCAGCGGATTATGGTTATAAAAAAAGTTAATCTGGATATAGTAGTCGGAGTTACAAGCACACTTCCTGAAACACCATTTCCGGAGGTTGCATTTGCAGGTAAATCAAATGTTGGTAAATCATCGCTCATTAATGCATTAATGAACAGGAAATCATATGCAAGAACGTCATCACAGCCAGGTAAGACACAGACTATTAATTTCTATAATATTAATGACAGTATGTATCTTGTTGACCTTCCGGGGTATGGATATGCCAATGTAAGTCCGGCTGTTAAGGCAAAATGGGGTAAGATGATTGAAAAATATTTAAGAAAGAGCAGTCAGTTAAAGCAGGTGTTCTTGTTGATAGATATCCGTCATGACCCATCTGATAATGACAGAATGATGTATGACTGGATTGTAAATAACGGTTACAGACCTGTAATTGTTGCAACAAAGCTGGATAAGATTAAGAGAAGCCAGATAAGCAAACAGGTGAAAGCGGTAAGAACAGGACTTGGATTAAGACAGGAGGATATTCTTATTCCTTTTTCATCACAGACCAAGCAGGGGCTTAAAGAATTATGGCAGCTTATAGATTCATATGTACTGCCACAGGAAGATGCAGCAGATAATGAGTAAATAAAAAGCTTTCTGACAGGTATATACACCTGTCGGAAAGCTTTTTTACATAAGTTTACGAACGATATAATCATAGACTTCCTGACTGTTTTCTCGCCATCTTGCACATATTATCTCAGCCTGTTCCTCAACTGGAACATTAAGGTTAAGTTCAATAAGAGTTGTATCACCTTCTTTTAACTGACAGTGTGCAATGTAATTGCCGTTAGATAACTTGTAGCAGTCAGTTACAGTTCCAGCCTCATTCTTTAATTCGTATTTGTTATCGAACAGATAAGTTTCTATATCATCGCGTATCGCAGTTGATATCTTGGTATAGAAAAATGCAATAGTTTCTTCACCTTCCTTGGTGAGAGTATAGTGAGTGCTGCTCTGGTGCGTGTAGCCTCTTATAAAGCCGTCCTCAACCAGAGAGTTGATGGTTTCCTGAAAAGTGAAATAATCCGTATACTGCTTATCTAACATGAAAGATGAAAGCTGTGTGTTTGATAATGGAAAATTCACTTTGCTCAGCATATATAAAATCATTAATTTGTACAATGTGGTTGAGTCAGTGTTCATAAATCGTTTCCTTGATAAATCATATTTTCTTTGAGGTAATGAGAGAGTGTGTTGAGAACTCTCTTTTTGTCAGCTGTCCATAAAGGTGCAGCGAGAATATTCTTAGGTCCGTCACCAGTAAGCCTGTGTATTACCATGTTTTTTGGCAATACAGGAAGTATAGCTCCTATTGCGGCAAGGTATTCATCCATGGTAAGAGCCTTGAATAATCCTTTACAATAATCATCGTAAAGGTCAGTATCTTTTAAAATGTGCAATAAAGAAATCTTGATTCCTGATGCACCGCTGTCTGCTATATAGCGGGCAGTAGCAATATAATCGCTTATTGTCTCATGCGGAAGACCTATTATCATATGAACAACCGGTGCAATTCCTATGGAAAGAAGATTGCTTACGGCTTCATCATATACAGATAAAGGATATCCTCTGCGTATATAGTCGGCAGTCGAATTATTAATTGTCTGTAATCCTAATTCAATCCATACAGGCTTGATGCGATTGAGTTCATCAAGAAGCTTGAGGACGTCATCACCGAGACAATCCGGTCTTGTTGCAATAGACAGGATACGGATATCGTCTCTTAGTATTACAGGCATAAAAAGTTCGCGCAAATATCCGGCATCAGCATATGTGTTAGTAAATGATTGAAAATATGCAATATATTCGCTGCCGGAATATTTATTAGATACCAAAGTTTTGGCTTTGTCAATATCTTTAACGGCAAAATCACCGGAACCATGACCACTGCAGAATATACAGCCTCTTGTACCTAACTTTCCGTCTCTGTTAGGACAGGTCATGTTTCCGGAAAGACTTAATTTATATAGTTTCTTACCATAAGTGTCTTTAAGATATTCGCTTACAGAATAATAATATGGAAGCATAATTACTTCTCAATATGGTCAATTACGGCTTTGCTTACAACATCAGCAACTCTTGGGTCAAATGCTTCAGGAAGGATATTGACATCACTTACTTCGTCATCTGGAACAAGGTTAGCAATTGCAAGTGCAGCAGCAAGCTTCATATCTTCAGTTATCTGTCTTGCACGGCCTTCAAGAGCACCCTTGAAGATACCAGGGAATGCAATAACATTATTAACCTGGTTAGGGAAATCAGAACGTCCTGTACCAACAACTTTTGCACCAGCTGCCTTGGCAACATCAGGCATAATCTCTGGAACAGGGTTAGCCATTGCAAATATAATTGCATCTTTATTCATAGTCTTGACCATATCGGCTGTAACAATATTAGGAGCAGAAACTCCGACAAATATATCTGCACCACGGAGTGCATCAGCTAAAGAACCAGTCTTGTTCTCAAGGTTAGTTACTTCCATCATTGACTGCTGCATCCAGTTAAGACCTTCTGAAGCCTTAGAAAGGATACCAGACTTATCACACATTGTTACATGCTTGAAACCATATGTAAGAAGAAGCTTTGTGATAGCAACTCCGGCAGAACCGGCACCGTTGACTACTACCTGGCAATCTTCTTTAGTCTTGCCTGTAACTTTAAGTCCATTAATAATACCTGCTAATACAACGATAGCTGTACCATGCTGGTCATCATGGAATACAGGTATGTCCAGAAGCTCCTTAAGTCTTGTCTCGATTTCGAAACATCTTGGAGCTGATATATCTTCAAGATTGATACCGCCAAATGCAGGTGCAATATTAACTACTGTTTTGATGATTTCTTCAGTGTCCTGTGTATCAAGGCAGACAGGTACAGCGTTAACGTTACCAAATTCTTTGAAAAGAACAGCTTTTCCTTCCATAACAGGCATAGCGGCATGAGCACCGATATTACCAAGTCCAAGTACAGCACTTCCGTCAGATACAACAGCGATAGTGTTAGACTTGATAGTGTACTTATAAGCTGCTTCTTTGTCCTTGGCAATAACCTTGCAAGGTTCTGCTACACCAGGAGTATAAGCAAGAGCAAGATCTTCTCTTGTCTGAATCTTCATTTTAGGAGTTGTTTCAAATTTACCATTCCACTCTTCATGGAGCTGTAAGGCTTTCTCTGCATTAGTCATGATATCTAATCTTCCTTTCAATAATTAGTGCTTTTAACAGTATTATATATAATAACATATTGCTCTGACTAAAAAAAGCATTTTTAGTCTTTTCTTTTAGAATAATACGTTGTATAATCAATTTATCTTTGATGCGATTTCTGCATCATTTCCCATTAAACTATGATTAATAACAGAGGTGGATTATATGAAGGCAAAGTTAGAAACATTGTCAGTCAGTGTATTACGCGAATTTGCGAAAGACAAGAATATAAAAAATATATCAACAATGAGAAAGAGTGAACTTATTGATGCAATTATTGCTGCAGCAGAAGGAGAAGAAAAGAAAGAGCCGGCAGAAGTTGAAGCTGTTGTTTTTGAAGATGCCGGAGCAGAACATGATGTAGCAGGAATATCGGATGAGTCACACCATAAGAGTGAGCAGTATGTTAAAGAAGATAAGAAAGATAATTATCATGCACAGCCAAGACAAGAGCATGATGCTCCATTGGCAGATGGAATACTTGAGGTTTTATCGGACGGTTATGGATTTATAAGATGTGAGAACTTTCTTCCGGGAGAGAACGATGTATATGTTTCTCCATCACAGATAAGAAAGTTTAATCTAAAGACAGGTGATATTATTCATGGACCAAAGAGAATGAAAACATCTGGTGAAAAATTTTCGGCTCTTATGTATCTTGAGACGGTCAATGGAAAAGATCCGTCAGTTGCACAGAGAAGACCTGCATTTGAAAGTCTTACACCAATTTTTCCTAATGAAAGAATTCATCTTGAAAAGAATTCAAGTACAGTGGCAATGAGAATGGTTGATCTTATATCACCAATAGGTAAAGGTCAGCGAGGAATGATTGTTTCACAGCCAAAGTCTGGTAAGACAACACTTCTTAAGCAGATTGCCAATGCTGTAACTAAGAATAACCCTGAGATGCATATTATAATTCTTCTTATTGATGAAAGACCTGAGGAAGTAACTGATATCAAGGAATCAATCGTGGGTGATAATGTTGAGGTTATATATTCAACATTTGATGAACTTCCAGAGAGACATAAGAGAGTGTCAGAGATGGTTATTGAAAGAGCCAAGAGACTTGTTGAACAGAAGACAGATGTAATAATTCTTCTTGACAGTATAACAAGACTTGCAAGAGCATATAATCTTACGGTTCAGGCAAGTGGACGTACACTTTCAGGTGGTCTTGACCCTGCAGCACTTCATATGCCTAAGAGATTCTTTGGCGCAGCAAGAAATATGCGCGAGGGTGGAAGTCTTACGATTCTTGCAACTGCTCTTGTTGAGACAGGAAGCAAGATGGATGACGTTGTATTCGAGGAATTTAAGGGAACAGGTAACATGGAACTTGTTCTTGACAGAAAGCTATCAGAAAAGAGAGTGTTCCCTGCAATTGATATAGCAAAATCAAGTACAAGAAGAGAAGATCTTCTTCTTAATAGTGAAGAGCAGGAAGCTGTTGATATAATGAGAAAAGCTCTTAATGGATTAAAGACAGATGAGGCGGCAGAGAGAATACTGGATCTTTTTGTTAAGACTAAGAATAATCAGGAACTTGTAAGAACAGTAGTTAAGAACCATTATATTTAAAATATATTTTCTTTTTATAACTCTTTTGAAAAAATGCTTGCATAACATGTCGCATCGTGATACAATATGAAAGCTGTTTATGACAGATAAAGAGGTCATTGTGTCTAATGCGCATAGATCCCATCGGGACAGAAAGGGAATCTAAGGCGGAATTCACAATTGTAATACTTAATAATTTGTAAAGAGGTGAAATCATGAGAGAAGGAATCCATCCAGATTACTATCAGGCAAAGGTTGTTTGCAACTGCGGTAACGAGTTCGTAACAGGTTCAACTAAGGAAGAAATCCACGTAGAAATCTGTTCAAAGTGCCATCCATTCTACACAGGACAGCAGAAGGCATCATCTACTCGCGGACGTATTGATAAGTTCAACAAGAAGTACGGAGTATCAAACAATTAATTTTGAAATTAAGGTTGAGGTTTTTCGGGACCTCAACTTTTTTTGAATGTATACAAAACATTTAAGAAAGGTATGGTGTAATATGAAGCCATCAGGAATTGGGGGACAGGCTGTAATTGAGGGTATTATGATGCGTAATAAGAATAAATATTCTATTGCAGTCAGAAAACCTGATAATGAAATTGAAGTTGTTGTCAAAGAAAGCAGAGATTTAACAGAAAAGCATCGGTGGCTCAATTTCCCTATAATAAGAGGAATTGTCAGTTTTGTTGATTCACTTGTTACAGGTATATCAACAATTAATTATTCAGCATCTTTTTATGATGATCCGGCAGAACAGGAGAAGACTAAGATTGATGAGGTTGGCAAGAATATTCTTAAGGATAAGTTTGAATCGGTTCTAATGGCAGTAACGGTTATTTTGTCAATATTCTTTGCAATTGGATTGTTTATGGTTCTTCCATATCTTGCAGCCAGACTGGTATCAAAATACATAATTTCCAAGACACTTCTTAATTTCATAGAAGGCGTTGTGAGATTATTAATATTTGTTATATACATTTTACTTATATCCATGATGAAAGATATTAAAAGGACTTTCATGTATCATGGTGCTGAACACAAATGTATCAACTGCATTGAGAATGGTGCAAGACTTACACCAGAGAATGTAAAGAACAGCTCAAGATATCATAAGAGATGTGGAACAAGCTTCTTATTCTTTGTAATGTTTATAAGTATTGTGTTTTTTATATTTATAAGAGTTGATAATACGGCACTGCAGATACTTATAAGAATTCTGCTTATTCCTGTAATTGCAGGAGTTTCTTATGAGGTAATAAGATGGGCAGGAAAGAATGATAATGCATTTGTAAGAGTTTTGAGTAAACCGGGAATGTGGTTTCAGAAGCTTACTACAAGAGAGCCGGATATGGATATGATTGAAGTTGCCATAAGGGCAGTTGAGGAAGTATTTGACTGGAGACAGTTTATTGCTGAATATTATTCAGAAGCCGATAATCCGGTTGAAGCACTTGTGACATCTGAGGCAGAACTTGCAATATCAGGAAGTCTTATTCATGGGAATGAAGAGACAAGAACTATTGATATAGAGGAACAGAAGTCAGAAGATAATCAGGAAACAGAACTTACCCCTGAACAAAAGTATTTACAGATGGGCAGGGAGATGGAATTTGGTATGGACGATACAGACAGGGAGTCATTTGCTTTTGTATATGAAGCAAGTGATGAATCAGAAAGTACTGTATATGATAATTCAATTGATTATAATGCTGATGATAAAGCAGAGGAACTTACAGAGGAAGAGGTAGTTGCGGGCTTTGAGTTCGAAACTGGAAAAGAGCCGGAAGAAGAGCAGTATCCTGAGGATGTTCCTATGTTTAAACAGAAAAGGCTGGAAGACAGATAATTATGATGACAATTCGAGAAGCAGTAAAATGGGGGGCAAAGCGACTTAGAGATAATAACGTCGATAATGCAGACCATGATAGTTTTGAATTATTATCTGCCATTAATGGTATGACAAGAACCTTTTATCTTGTGAATGGTGACAGCATGTTGTCAGAAGAGAATTTTCTGCTGTATGAAGAATATATTGATAAAAGGGCTGCGCATGTTCCACTACAGCATATTCTGGGAAAAGCATATTTCTATGGATATGAATTCGAAGTGAATGAAGATGTGCTTATACCAAGACCTGATACAGAAGTGCTTGTTGGTGAGGTAATCAAGGTTACAAGAAATGGTGATAATATTCTTGATATGTGTACAGGCTCAGGCTGCATTGGGATTACTCTTGCTAAGAAGTTTCCAGAAAGCAGGGTGCTTGGAGTAGATGTTTCTGAAAAGGCACTTAAAGTTGCACAGAAGAATAAGCATAATCTCGAGGCTGATAATATTGATTTTATGCTTAGTGATTTATTTGGCGAATTGGGTAATGATATTACATTTAATACAATAGTATCCAATCCACCATATATACCAACTAAGGTTATAGAAACTCTGCAGGATGAAGTCCGTTTACATGATCCTCTGCTTGCACTTGACGGAACAGAGGACGGACTTATGTTTTATAGGAAAATCACTGAGAAAGCACGAGAATATCTTAAGACAGACGGATACCTGTGTTATGAGATAGGAGCCGAACAGGCAGCAGATGTTTCTGAAATAATGAAGCAGGCTGGTTTAAGAGATATAACGGTTGTAAAAGACCTTGCTGGCCTTGACCGTGTTGTTATGGGCAGAAAGTAATTATATAGTTAGAGAGAGAAAGGAAAAGTGACACGTATGTTTGACAGACTTGAAGATACAGTCAACAGATATGAAGATATAACGGCTGAACTTGGTAATCCTGATGTGGTTAATGATCAGGAAAAGTTCAGAAAGCTTATGAAAGAACAGAGCAGTCTTGCACCACTTATAGAAACTTATACTGAGTATAAGAACTGTAAGAAGAATATTGAGGACAGTCTTGCTATTCTTGATGAAGAGACAGATGAAGAACTTAAAGAGATGGCGAAGGAAGAACTTAATGAATCTAAGGCAAGAGTAGAAGAATTAGAGCATGAATTAAAGATTCTTCTTTTACCTAAAGACCCTAATGATGATAAGGATATTGTTGTTGAAATCAGAGCGGGTGCAGGTGGAGAAGAGGCGGCACTTTTTGCAGCAGAGCTTTTCAGAATGTATGTACACTATGCACAGGCAAGAGGCTGGAAGGTTGAAGTATTAAGTGGCGATGAAACCGGTATTGGTGGAATGAAGGAAGTAGAATTCATGGTTAAGGGACAGGGAGCTTACTCTATTATGAAGTATGAATCTGGTGTACACAGAGTACAGAGAATCCCGGTAACTGAATCTAACGGACGAATACAGACTTCTACTGCTTCTGTAGCTGTTATGCCAGAGGCAGAAGAGGTTGATATCCACATTGATGAGAAGGACATCCGTATTGATGTTATGCGAGCGTCAGGTAATGGTGGACAGTGTGTCAATCTGTCTCTTATACACATCTGACGCTGCCGACGAATAGAGAG
>ENA-OYYV01000628-OYYV01000628.1-human-gut-metagenome-genome-assembly--contig:-NODE-628-length-16041-cov-18.964094_pt1 | contig 16041 bp, 10 predicted proteins | sample MGYA00244069_ERZ653462 | MGnify/ENA primary metagenome ERZ653462 (study PRJEB26926, sample SAMN06165170) | human gut metagenome | biome: ENVO:00009003; feature: ENVO:2100002; material: ENVO:00002003...
CTATCTCTCTTTTCTTTTTTCTTAATTTTGTCCAATATCTATTGTAGCACTACACCTTACCGCCTTCCATCGCCCCAATTCTATTGACATTTCCACCTTGTTGTGCTATCATAAAAGTTTACGAGTTAGTCATAACTAGCTGTATGATACCGCAGAATTAAGATAGATAAGAAAGGCGGAACATAATGAAAAGTTCTGCAATAGTAAAAAAGGCACTGCATAAAGCGGACGGCGTTTTGTATCCTGTTGCAGGCAGGAAAGATAAAGTCGTTATTACAATATCAAGTTGCAACGTCATGCAATGAAAGTTTTTTTACTTTATTCAAGCTTTTTTTGTCCACCTAATTTTTTTGAACAATCATGCTTTTTCTGACATATTATAAAAATGAAAATGCAAACGCAGTCACACTGATCTGATGCGTTTGAGATATGGAGGGTAATTTATGTCAGAAAAGTATTTTTTGGGTGCAATGACGCAGAATGGGTTTTCCACGGAATTTGGCAAGATAATGGCTGATAAGGAGTATTTCACATTCATACTCAAAGGAGGTGCAGGCACGGGAAAATCTTCACTTATGAAAAAGATAGCCGCCGAGTTTGAACCGACAGAGGACGTCACTAGATTTTATTGCTCCTCTGATCCTGCTTCCCTTGATGCAATCGTTCTGCATACATCAAAGGCCATAATCTGCGACGGCACTGCGCCACACGTTATGGAATGTTCATATCCAGGAGTTTGTCAGAAAATAATCAACTTAGGAGAGTATTGGGACGAAGAAAAACTGAAGGCCTTCAGATCTGAAATAATCGAGGTCACAGACAAAAACAAGTCGCTTTTGGCAAGAAGCAAAAGGTTTACCACTGCCCTGTCTAACGTTTGCTTTGATACCTACAATTGCGGTGAAGGCTGTCTGCTGGAGGAAAAGCTGAAAAGCTTCACAGAACGATCAGCAAAACGTCTTCTAAACAAAAAAGGCTCTGGCAGCGGCAAAACTGATCTTAGACAGTTGACCGCTTTGACAGAATACGGCTGTATGACGCAGCTTGCCACTCTTGACAGCTACCTTGACGTGTTCGCCATGAACGATGATTATTATGCCGCTTCCCACAAGTTCGTCACCCTCATGGCACAGCAGGCTGTAAAGCGAGGTTATGATGTTATCCTCTGCCCTGCTATCCTATTTGGCAACACCCTTTACGAGCATTTGCTTATCCCGGAGCCTGGCATCGCATTTGTGATAAATTCCCCTATAAGCCAGCTTGACGGCTTTGAAAAAGCTATCAACATGGGCAGATTTTATGACAAGAAAAAGATCTCAGCCCTGAAAACAAGACTGAGATTAGATAAAGTCACCGCCTCCGACCTTGCAGAGGAAGTGTATTCAGGCATCAAGAAAGCCAAGAAAGTCCATGACGAGATAGAAAAGTATTATATCGCCGCAATGGACCACGCCGCACTTAATAAGGTTTGCGACAGCATTTCAAGGGAAATTCACGAGAGAACTATAAAATAGTTTTCCACATTCCGTCGTAAGGCGCAGGCTCAAAGCCCATTTTCTTATAAAGCGATATGGCTCTGCCGTTTTCAAGCTCGACTTCAAGTCGGATACGGCGGAGCTTTTTGTCGCCATTTTCCTCGATATACTTAAAAAGCTCCCTGCCTAGACCTTTTGAGCGGTATTCCTCCAGCACAAAAAGCTCGTCTATCCATATAGTAATACCGCCTGCTTCAACTGAATATGTTTTCATTGTAACACAGTAGCCAACATTATTGCCGTCACAAACGAGCATATAACCCTGCACATACACGTCAGACCTCATCATTTCATCGAAGCCCTGCTCAAAATGCTCTCTTGGAACAGGCTTGTCCACCGCAGAAGAATTATAGAACTCAGTGGAAAATCTGATATAATCTTCCCTGTCCTCAGGCACAAATTTTCTTATCATTTTTATCTCTCCGTTTCTTTGGTATTAGCCTATTATAGCATTTTATTTATCAAAAGTCAAATGCACAAATTTTGTTGCAAAAGTCCAGATTATGTGATATAATTATTTTGGATAGTTTTAATCATATTTGTGAGGATACATAATGAAATATACTTTTGATTGCGACCGCTGGGGGAGCAGTTTTTCAGTGCCGTCTAAAGTGGTCGATAAATACATAAAATTAAGTGATGGCGACTTTGTAAAGGTACTTCTCTGCATACTCTGTTCAACGGAACGTGAATGCGACAGTGCAAAGCTTGCGGAAAAGTCCGGGCTTTCTGAGAACACTGTCATTGACGCTGTGACACACTGGGTATCACTGGGCGTTATCACCTCAGAACGCAGTGATACGGCAAAGCCTGCACAGGTCAAAGCCGTTTCTACGCCTGTTTCAGAGCCTGAAACAAAGGCCGAGCCTGTTTCAAAAGTTGAGGCAGTTGCCCCGAAACGTCAGAGCGTTTCAAACAAGCTGTGCATAAGGTACAAAAATTCCGAGATACTGGAAAAACAGCAGAAGGACCCTAACCTTGCACATCTTTTTGACGAGATACAAACCGTTTTACAACGCACTATCAATGGAACTGAGCAAGGGGAACTTCTTGCTCTTTACGAATATTACCGATTTGATGCTGCATCTATTCTCTTAGCCGCAGAATACTGTGTGTCACTTGAAAAGCACAACGTGTCTTACCTTGTGACAGTAATGCGTGGGTGGTTTGAACAAGACATCTGTACTTATCAACAAATTGAACAAGAAATAATTAGGCTTTCCAACATAAAAAAGTATGAATTCAAGGTACTGAAAATTTTCGGACAGACCGCAAAGCCGTCAAAGCAGCAGCTCGAGTTTATAGAAAAGTGGCGAACAATGGGCTTCACTGTTGAAATGCTGGAGATAGCCTATAACAAGTGCGTTGACAATACCAACAAACTGAATTACAAATATATAGACACTATACTGTCAAACTGGGCTGGCAAGAGCATCACTACCCCTGAACAGGTCACACACGAGGACGAAAAGTACCACACCTCCAAGAAAAATAAGAATACTAATAAGCAAACTTCCTATAATCTTGATGATTTTGAAAAATTCGCAATGAATTTCGATCTAGAAAAATCAGGAAAGCTATGATAAGGAGTAAAAAATGAAATATTCAATAACCGCATATGACAAGGCTGAAAATGAACTTAAAAGACGGCGTGAAGCTGTCATGAACGAGCATGAGGTTCACGCTCAGGAGATAGCACAGCGACTTCCTGAAATAGAGGTTCTTACAAGATCACTAAAAGCAAATAACTGTGAACTCATGAAGGGCATAGTAGGCAAAAATGCTCATGGAAGAGAATATATACAAAAAATGCGTCAAAACAATGCCAATACTAAACGTGCCATTAAAGGACTGCTTAAAATGGGAGGTTATCCTGAGGACTACCTTGATTATCACTATTACTGTCCTAAATGCTGTGATTATGGCTATCGTGACGGAGTGAAGTGCAAGTGCTTCACCGACTTGCTGAAAAAATACACCACTGAGGAGCTTAACGAGAATTGCAGTATCCAGCTCCACGATTTCTCTGAGTTCAGGATAGAATTTTATCCTGAAAGCGACGGTAATGGAATGTCACCGAGAGAGAAAATGAGAACGGTGTATTCAAACTGCCGTGCATATGCTGACAAATTTCATGAAAACTCTCCATCACTGTTTTTCATTGGCAAAACAGGTCTTGGCAAGACTTTTCTTTCAGCCTGCATTGCAAATGAACTTATACAAAAGGGCTACAGCGTCATTTTCGCCTCTCTGCTTAAGCTTCTCAGACAGATAGAGGACGAGCATTTCGGCAGAGCTACAGGTCAGACACTTGACATCATAGAGAATGCCGACCTTGTTATCCTTGACGACCTCGGCTCAGAATTTCAAACGAGCTTTACAGATTCCGTGATCTATGAAATAATCAACGAGCGTATCAACCTTGGCAGGCCAACGATAATCTCTACCAATCTCAGCAATGACGAATACAATGCAAAATATAATGAGCGTATAGTTTCGAGGCTCACAGGCTGTTTCATGCCTATTATGTTTGTGGGAAACGATATTAGACACGTAAAGCTGAAAAATAATCTTTAAGGGGTAAAAAATGAAAAAAATTAGGGGAACTTTTCTTTCTATACCGGTGCTTCTGCTTGCAAACGCACCTGCGCTGTGGAAACTTATTGACATAAATTCTCTGCTCAAAACGCTTATCATCATACTTTTGGCACTATACACCTTGGTTTTCTTGTTCAAATCACATGGGCGCCAAGGTTCTCATGGAAAAATCCGACGGCTTGATTCCGGAGCGTTTGTACTTGGCTGCGGTGTTTTGCAAAGCGTTATACAGCTTATAATAGTGATAGCGCTTTGCTTTACAAAGCTGAACGGTTGGCGGCTTCTTGCAAATGCACTTTGCGCCTATGCTATAACAACGCTTTTGTGTCTGAGTGGCATTGTGCGGATAGCGGCTTCGGCACGTCAGGTGAAAATATTGTGGTATGTTATTCTGTTATTCACATGGTACATACCTCTTGTGAACTGCATCGTGTTCAGAAAATTCTATAAGGCAGCGAGAAGTGAATACTACTTCGAACAGGCAAAGCTTGATCTTGACGCTGCACGAAAAGAAAACGAGATATGCAAGACAAAGTATCCTATACTTATGGTGCATGGCATATTCTTCCGTGATTGGCAGGTAATAAACTATTGGGGCAGGGTACCTAATGAACTTATTAGAAATGGCGCAGAGGTCTATTACGGCAAGCAACAGTCCGCCAACAAAGTATCCGCCAGTGCCACTGAATTAGCTGAAAGGATAAAAGAAGTCATTGCAGAAACTGGCGCAGAAAAGGTCAACATAATCGCACACTCAAAAGGCGGGCTTGACTCAAGATACGCTATCTCTCACCTCGGCATGGACAAATATGTGGCAACCCTTACCACCATAAACACGCCACACTATGGCTGTAAATTCGTTGATATGCTTCTTGAGAAGATACCTGAGAGCATACAGGGCTTTGTTGATAGAAAATACAACAAGCTTTTCACTGCTCTGGGTGACAAAGACCCAAGCTTTTTAGATGGCGTTTATGACCTGACTTACAAAAACTGCTCTGAACTTAACGCAAGCACCCCTGACAGCCAGTTGGTTTCCTACCGCTCCGTGATGAGCAAAATGAACAGCATACGTTCCGCAGGTTTTCCGTTAAATATCGGCTATCTGCTCAACAAGCCATACGGCAAGGGCAATGACGGGCTAGTAACAGTTGAGTCGGGACTTTATGGTGAAAACTCCAAGATGATAGAACACAAGGGCAAGCGTGGCATTTCTCATGGCGATGTTATCGACCTTTTCAGGGAGAACATCAAGGATTTTGACGTGAGAGAATTTTATGTAGATATAGTAAAAGAGCTTAAAGAACAAGGCTTCTGATAAAAAAGCACCCGTATCGCACATGATACGGGTGTTTTGCTATTTTCTGGAGCAAATTAAATATTTCATTCTGAAACGCTGTCTGCCCTTGATAGTTTTGCGATTGAAGTTTGCTATCTTCACATTGAACGCAGACATCATTCTAAGCTCATGTGGTGGAAGCTCCTCCTCACCATAAAACCGACAGTCTGACAGACTATCGGTCAAAACTCAGTTATCTATTTTTGTCACATTGTCATAAACTATCTTATATTTTTCGCAGACCTTTTCATAATCCTGCTCATAGCCTGACAGCTCACCGTCCCTAAGATCCTCTGTAAGGTCATAGCTCGCCTTGTAAAGCTCGTCAAAGCCAAGATTACTGCAAATGCCTTTGAGGGTGTGAGCCATACGGAAAGCTTCCTTGGCGTTTTTCTCCTCTAAAGCCTTGCACATATCCTGAAAAGTTGTATCATCAGCAAATCTTTTTGCAAACTTTGTTATCATTTTCTCACTGCCGAAACGTACCAGAACGCTGTCATAACTTGCGCCAATGCTTTCATAAAATTCTCTAGTAGTCATCAGGACACTCCTTACAAATCATATCATCTCTTATTCTACGCCCTTTGCAAGTTCGTTCTGAATATCTTTAAGACATTCGACAAGCACAGGGTTGAATGTACCGCACTCTCCGTTAAGTATCAATGCCATAGCCTTTTCATGAGAATACGCCTTTTTGTAAACTCGCTCGCTAACAAGTGCGTCATAAACGTCGGCGACAGAAACTATCTGAGCCGATATTGGTATCTCGTCGCCTTTTAGTCCGTCAGGATAGCCACTGCCGTCATAACGCTCATGGTGCCACCTGCATATGTCATGGGCTATCTTCAAGAGTGGCTCGTCACGGAACTGCTCAAGACTTTCAAGCATATTCGCTCCGATAGCGGAGTGAGTTTTCATTATCTCAAACTCCTCTTTTGTTAGCCTGCCGGGCTTATTGAGTATCTTATCGTCAATACCTATCTTGCCGATATCATGGAGTGCCGCAGCCATTGGTATGAGAAGCTGCTCAGTGCCGCTGACAGTATACTTGTTTGTGCGCATGGGAAGCCTATCCAAAAGCAGCTCCGTTATGCGCTTTATGTTCACCACATGACTTCCACTCTCGCCGTTTCTGAACTCTACTATCTGGCTGAGTATGCTTATCATCATACGGTTGTTTTTATCTTTTTCATACATCTGGTCGCTGACAAGGGAAATAAGTCTGCGCTGTTTTGCATAAAGCTTAATGGTATTGAACACACGCTGATACACAACGCGTGAATCAAAGGGTCTGCTGATATAATCAGAAACGCCAAACTCATATGCTTTTCTTATAGAGGACGCAGAATCCTCGCTTGATATCATTATAACAGGAATATCATCTATCCAATGATGTTCCGCCATATAGTCAAGGACTTCAAATCCGTCCATTTCAGGCATGATTATATCTAAAAGCACAAGTGAAATTCCAGTGCCATACTGATTAAGCAGGTCAATACACTCCTCGCCGCTTGCCGCCTCATGTATGATATATTCATTGCCAAGCATTTCAGAGAGTATCTCTCTGTTTATATTTGAATCGTCAACAATAAGTATCTCCTGCTTTTGAGGCTCACCGACAACACTTTCGTGACCATCTGTGACAACTGTATCTTTCTTTGTCTTCGCCTGATACATAAGCTTATCAGCCTTGCTGACAGCTTCGTCAAGGCTATTGCCATCAGAGAAAACGCCGCCGACGCTTGCTGACAGACGTATATTTGAATACCCTGGCACAGATGCCGCATGGATATTTCGTTTTATCTTCCTGAGCTTATGGGCAAAATCGTCCTCCTGAATACCAGGCATGACAAGCAAAAACTCGTCGCCACCATAACGCACAAGCTCATCAGATTTTCTAATACAGCGCCTTATAACATCAACCACTGTCACAAGCACCATATCTCCTGCGTCATGACCGCATGTATCATTATAAACCTTGAAGTCGTCAAGATCTATCATCGCAACGCCCGCAGGCACATGGGACTTTTTAAGCTTATCTTCAAAATATCTCCTGTTGCTCGCACCTGTCAATGCATCAGTATACATTGCCTTATGATATTTTGACAGCTTATTCATTATCTTTTCTCTGTCCTGAACACCCAGCAGAGAGTCCTCATCAAGCTTTTTGATAAGCTCCATAACATACGGCTCTCCGTCAACCTGAACATACTTTGAAAAGACCTGATAAATGTCAGTTCCCATAAATTCAAGCTTAGTTCTCGGCTTTTTATCAATAAAAGTTTTTAAGGATATACAGTTTTCACAAGGCTCGTCCACTTTCCAAAAAGAAAAACACTGACATGGATTTTCAACGCAGCCGCTCACTCCATGAGGACCGTCCGCTTTCAGAAGCCTGACAAAATCAAAAGTTTTCCTGAGAACGTCAATTTCCTTTTCTATCTCCGAAGAGGTAGAACTCAGTTGGCTTTCGCTGTTATCATCGCAGGTCCATAATTTGTACACGTCCATATTCACGTTCTCCTTACGCTTAGTGTAGACTTATTGTTGCTTTTTTTACTTTTTTCGACATTATTAACTGATTTATTATACCACACCTCAATCACATTGTCAACCGAACGATACAAATTATAATATTATTCATAATATTAACACATTCATATTTTAAGCGACTTTGCTCTAGTTTTTTATATACTTATCGTCATTCATAAAGTAAATATGGCACTCCACCTTGGTTTCCTCACTGAGCGAGAGCATTTTTCTGAGTATCTTTTCGTAGAAATCAAGCTGTGAACGATATGTCTTTAAAATTCTCTCCTCAAAAAGCTTTCTGTCGGCTTCTTCCTGTATGTTGGTCTTATAGTCGATTATGATAAAGCTTTTGTCTGACATTTTAAGCACAAGATCCATAACTCCGTTGCTGTATTCATTGCCGTCCATACTGTAGAATGGAAGCTCTGTATACACCGCCTGCGCAGTTTTGAGCAATTTTTCGATATCCTTATCTTTCAAAAAGCTGTGAAGCTGATAGTTGATATAGTCCTTATAAAAGCTCTCAGAATCCTGCGAACTGCACTCGCCCTCAAAGTCGAGATACGCTCTGCTGACAATCTTCTGAATTAGCTCATTCTGCTGTGGCGTTTCGTTATACGAAAACAGCTTTCCACGCATATTCACTGCAAGCTCAAAGGCACGATGTACCATATGACCGATATCTATGCCCTTTGGACGTCCATAAGACAGTTTCTCCACTCCACTTGGTATAGTGACTTTTTTGCCGTCCTCAAGGTGGCTAGGAGTGATTTTGCTAACATATTTCTCACTGAGCTTTTTAACGTTTTCATCAAAGGCATTTCGGCTGTTGTTCACCTCGTCGAATATATCCTTGACGTTTATCTGCGCCGCCTGCGCAGCACTTTGCGCTGTGGCATTGTTTATCTGCGGCAGTTCTCTGCCTATTTTGCTCATTGTAAGTTTGTCGATCACAGGTTTTTTCCGTTCAAAAGTATACACAAATATAAAAGCCTGCTTTGCTCTTGTGGCCGCAACATATTCAAGCCTGAGCTGTTCGCCAAAATATTTATCCTCTGCCTGCTTCCTCTCATTAGGGTAGAATGTCAGATAGTCCATATATGAATAATCGCTTGTTTTCAAAGGTACATAGACCTGTCTTTTAGCCACAAGGTCGGTGTACTTTCCTCCGCTGAATTTATGATTTTTAGCCTCCGCCATAATAACGATATTCCCCTCAAGGCCCTTTGCCTTGTGAAGATTCATGAGCCTTACGCAGTTCTGCTCACTGCTGTCAAGGATAAGCTCTTTTTCTTTCAGCACAGAAAGCTCGTTTTTCATCATGTCCATAAGCTCGCCGCTTCCTGCAAAATCCTGCTTTTCCCACTTTTCAATAAGATAGATAAGATTTGAAAGCTCATATTCTCTGTTGCTGGTATTATCAAAAAGAAGCTCAGGAAAATCAAGTATCTTATAAAGCTTCGCTATAGGCTCATTAACAGTATCGGCAGACGCCTTTACTGCAACAAGCGTGGCGTCATTGCTTTCACAGTTTTGTTCATAATCGTCTACGTCAATTTCAGCGTCTTCAAAATCGATGCTGTCAGGCCTACATCTCCAAAGGATAGAATAAACCTTTTCCTTTGCGGTAGGGCTGTAGCTTTCAAAAACGAACTCTGCAAGAGCAATAAATCTTTTCAGCACCAGACTGTTTTTCTGAGGACGTTTGCCCCACATTGTGTATGGTATGCCACGATCTGTCAAGACCATTGAATAAAACTCCATTTGAGTTGTGTTCCAAAGAAGCAGAAGAAAATCACTGTATTTTATAGGTCTTTCCACGCCCTTGTCGAATATCTTTCCGACCTTCACTAGGTCTGATATTATCTTAGCCACGCTTTCAGCACCTGGATCTTTGACAAAATACGCCCCTCTGATAACGTCGTCGGAAACAGCCGCAGGCTTATCAGCCTTTGATATCATATCGCTGTATGTCATACCATATTTGCCGTTTATTTCCGGCTGGAACTTTTCATTTACCCAAGCTATAAGCTGCTCATCAGAGCGGAAGTTGTAATCAAGTGAGAAAAACTCGCAGTTTTTTTCGTTATTGTTCTGGAATTTGGCTTTCATTTTGTTATAAAGCCTGATATCGGCGTCACGGAAGCCGTAGATAGACTGTTTAGGGTCGCCCACCGCAAACAGCGCACCATCACGGAGCGGGCATTGCCATATATCACCACCTGCTATAAGCTTGCTGTCGTCTGCGCAAAGATACAGCAGAAGTTCAGTCTGCATAACATCAGTATCCTGAAACTCATCTATATAAATGCAGGAATACTTGTTTTTGAAAAACGCTCTTGCCTCAATGCTGTTTTTGAGAAGCTTGTGAGTGTGATACAAAAGCCCGTCATTTGAAACGCTCTCCCCGTCTTCACTCTCCTGATAAGCCTTTACAGCCTGCTCTATATACGTTGCCGTCTTGTTGAGGGCATACAGTGCATTTTCTTTCTTTACATTATCAAACCCACTTGGGCTGAAAATAGCCATGTTCTCATTGCTCTTTGGATGATCTTTCTTAATTTTAGTCTTATTAAAAGGCTCAAGGAACTTTTTGCAAGCTTTAAGATTAGCGCAAACTTTTACATAATTATACTTTGGGTCGTAGACATTCATATTATCAGGAAAAAACTTTGTCACATCACCAACAATAAAACCTGCTACATCTTCGTATTTTCCACCCAAAGTACCATTATAGAACGCACGCACAAGGCTGTCCCTATAGTTACACATTTCTTTATAGGCAAGCTTATTTATGGTGTCAAATGTCACACTGTCATAGCTTTTATCCCTAACAAACTCAACATCTCTGTATTCAGCACACTCAAGAAATGTTTCCATAAGAAAGTTCTTCACACGGCTGTCTCTGAGCTTATATTGATTGCTGTTCAGAAAGCCGAAATCTTCTATGTTCGCACCATTTGTGCGGTAATATCTCTCGAAAAAGTCAGCCTGTGCCTGCTTTGTTTCACCGTCCTCGGCAAGTTTTAATCCCAAATGCAGGTCAGCTTCAAAAGGCTGTTCTGACAGCATACTCAAACAAAAGCTGTGTATAGTGCTTATCTTCATGCGCTGTAAATTCATAACAGCGTTCTCATACAGCTTCTTTTCCTCACCGCTGCATTTTGCGATATTCTCCGTAAGCCCTGCCTGTATCCTCTCATAAAGCTCGTTTGCAGCAGCGTTGGTGAAAGTTATAAGCACTATCTTTTCAACAGGTATACCTGCGCCTATCTGACCTATAACACGCTGTATTATAAGCCTTGTCTTACCTGCACCTGCGCCTGCTTCAACAAGGATATTCTTATCATAACTGTCTTTGTCTATTATATAGCTTCTTATCTGTTCTTCACTCATTCTGTTGCACCCCCTGAACAAACTTCTTCATAAGCAGGACAAAACGTGCATGGAGTAATTTTATCATTCTTATTCACAATACACTTTTTAAAGCCCTCTTCTACTATTTTCTTAAATGTTATTGTTATCATGTTTTCAATTCCAGAATTATTCTTATTGTTAACTACATGGCAATTCCCTTTTTCAAGAATGAAAACATAATCTGCGGAAACGATATCACTTTCGCTCACTTCTCCCACAGGCGTAAGACCTTTTTCAAGCGCAAGGGCATAAATATGATCCTGTGGGTCTTCTGGAAGCTTCTCCCTGAATTTTTTGATATCCTCCGTCTTGTAGTCAACTATCTGGTATGACACCTTTGTGCCGTCTATTATCCTGTCAAGGCGGTCTATCCTGCCCCTTATGGTGACTTTATACTCTCCTATTTTCACATCGCCGACAAATGGATACTCGACCTCAACGACCTCACGTTTGCCTGAGTGTATATCGCCGTGCAGTTCGTCAAGATAAGCTTTGACACAGTTGTAATATTCCTCTCTCTCACTCTGCGCAACAGCCATATCCACAGGGGGATAGTTACGGAGATAGTTTTTAGAAACGCTCTCGAATATCTCATCAAGCATCGCTGTGTCAACAATTTCAGACACCTCAGCCGCACCTTTGCCTTTAAGCACAGTCTTGGCATAATTCTCCATTATCTCATGTATATACATTCCCTTGACATTGCCTTTGAGCCATGCACTGCGGTCTATATCCACCTCCTGCGGCTTTTCAACATTGGCAATACGCTCATAGAAAAACCTCAGCGGACACTGAAGCATAGTCGAAAGGCTTGTGGCAGAAATGATAAAATGTTTATTTTCGCACATTTCACGCAATATATCTATACGGCTTTCTCTTTGCTTATCAAGATACTCCGTAAGGCTTTCGCTTTGCTTTGCACCGTCATCATGAAGCCCGATTTTTTCTGCCTTGTTTAGAAAATCACTGTTTAATGATATCTCAGAACGCACGCTCACCTTGCGTCTGTCAGAAAGATAATCATACACTTCTATTTTGTTTACATCAATGCCCTTTTCAGCCGCAATAACAGTATACACTGCCGACGGGCTTTGCGCTCTTATTTCTACGGTATCATAAACACTACAGCTTACAACAAGGTTTGCTCTCTCAGCCATGAGAACAGTTCTCACAAGGTCAGTGAGCTTTCTGCGCTCGATAGCGTCAGAACAATGGTCACGGTTGCCGAAAAGCTGTTCTCTCTCCTTATCGTTAAGCACAGGTGACTCGTCCTGCATGACAGGAAATCTTCCTGTTGTCAGACCAAGAACATATATGTTTTTCATGAAAAGCGCAGAATACCGCCCCATAAGACAGCAGGTAACAGCGCCTTTTGATGCAGGCAAAGAATACCTTGCGTTCTCTGCAATGTCGGTGATCTCAGTCATTGCTTCCTGCAAGCTAAGACTCTTGTCATACTCTGCATAAAATCTGTATCTTCCTATCAAAGCGTCCTTAACGCTTGATATGGAACTTCTCTGCTCAGCGTTTGTACCTTTCACATAATCATTCACCAAGTTCAGCACGCCACCGTAAAACTCTTTTGCGCTGACATTATCTTTTTTAAAGACATCATAAAAGTCCGTGAAAACCTTACTATCCCTTGTGCTATACCATTCAATGCCCCAGCCGTTTCCTGAGTTCTGTGCTTCAAGGAATATCCGGCCCTTGCTTTTGGTCTTGCCGTCCTCTACTATCTCCTCATATTTGAAAACAGGCGAAAGCATTACATCTCTGAATAGGTCAAATCTATAATCATTTTTGCACCATTTGAGCATTGCCCTGAAAAATGCAACAACGTCACTGTGTCTGCATGAAATGCCCTCAGGAAATTCCACAGGGACTTTGTATTGATCGCACATATTCACGAGCAAGTCCATATACTCATCATCTGGACACAGCACAGCGGTATCGCAAAGCTCGTAACCACTGTTCACGATATGTAGAACAGTTCTCTCCACCTCGTTTGTTACGCCATAATTTCTCCAAAGCTCCGCCTTTTGTGCTAATTTTCTCAGACCATTCTGATACTGCTCATCGCTCATATCAGCCATGTTATCTATAACCGCAGGATCAGGCAAAAGCCCTATATACTCCGCTGTCAGCTTGTCAGCTTCTATTTCTTTATCATATGCAAAATGAACGCTGTTCACGTCTGCCTTACCAGCCTTTATAAGACCGCTGGCAATGCTTATGAGCTTTGCACTGTCATATAGTTTGCTGTCTGAAAGCTTATTTTCATACGCTTGAAAGATCGCACTCAGCGTGTTGATACGTCTGCTGTCCAAGGACAATGAATCAGGGCCTATACAGTTCATTCTAAGCTCTGATATCGTCTTGAATATCTCCATGCAGGCATTATGGTCGTCGCTTTTGAAATAGCTTATACCTCTTTCATCAATAATACGTCTTACTATCTCACAGCCCTCAGCATTTGACAGCGTTATTATCCTGCTGTCCATATACTCGGCACTGGTTTCGATAATATGCTTTGCATGATCTGCGACTGTGTATCTTTCAAGCCTTATAACAATATTTTCACCGCTTGCGTTCTCCAACATTCTCTCGGCGTTGAGATAATCATTACATATGTAAACCTTTTTAGTCAAAGGGTCTGCTTCATTACAGTCTTTGAGCCACTCTATAAAAGTCATTACGCTTTCTCCCCTAACATAAATTATCATAATAACATTTTACCATAACAGAAAAATCTTGTCAATCTACAATTAGCGTGTTTGTATACTTTTTTGAAACACAATATTAAAGAAAATTCATTGACAAAATCATACCGCTATGTTAAAATATACTTTGTAAAACTTGCGTGGATTTTTCCTGACAGTATGTCACTTTTCGCCACACAGCAAACAGGCTGTGCGGCTTTTTTTCTGCCCACAGACAAAGGAGTGTAAAAAATAAATGAACAGTGATTTCATGAAAACAAGACCGATCTTCCCTCTTCTGCTTTCAATGTCCCTGCCAATGGTGATATCAATGCTTGTAAACTCTCTTTACAACATCATTGACAGCTTTTTTGTGGCAAAGATAAGCGAGGACGCAATGACATCGCTTTCACTGGTGTTCCCTGTGCAGAATTTTATAAGTGCCACTGCTATCGGCTTTGGTATCGGCATCAATGCGGTCATTGCCATATATCTTGGTGCAGGCAGAAAGGAAAAGGCTGACATTGCCGCAACTCAGGGGCTTGCCCTTTCGGCTTTGCATGGTATTGTGCTAATGATAATATGTATACTTATAATGCCTGCATTTCTATCTATGTTCACAAGTAATAAAAACGTTGTAGATCTTGGCGTGCAGTATTGCAACATTGTATTTACATTCTCTCCTGCATTAATGCTTGCCATTGCATTTGAGAAGATATTCCAATCTGTCGGCAGAATGAAGATATCAATGTTCAGTATGCTCTGCGGCTGTATTGCAAACATAATCCTTGACCCTCTGCTTATTTTTGGCGTTGGATTTTTTCCTGAAATGGGTATAAAGGGTGCTGCACTCGCCACCGGTATCGGTCAGGTGCTGACCCTTGTCATATACATAATAGCATATCTTCGCTGTGAGCTTCCTGTTAAGCTTTCCGCAAAACACAAGCGTCCTGACGGCATAATAATCGCAAAGATGTACTCCATAGGCATTCCTGCAACACTTAATCTTGCACTGCCGTCACTTCTCATATCCGCCCTCAACGGCATACTTGCGGCATATTCACAAAGCTATGTGCTTGTTCTTGGAATTTACTACAAGCTCCAGACCTTTCTTTATCTACCCGCAAATGGTGTTATTCAGGGTATGCGACCAGTTATCAGTTTTAACTACGGAGAAGGCGAGAAGGAGCGTGTGAAGAAAATATACCGCATTGTTCTTTACATGACAGGTGTGATATTGGCGGCAGGAACTATCATATGCGCACTTTTCCCAGCCAAGCTCATAGGGCTTTTCACGGAAAACGCTGACACTATCGCCATAGGCAAAACAGCACTACGCCTAATTTGTATCGGCTTTGTTATCTCCGCAGTATCCGTCACCTCATCAGGTGCGCTGGAGGGGCTTGGCATGGGCATTCCGTCGCTTATGATATCTCTGTGCAGATTTATTGCGATAATACTGCCACTTGCGTTCTTCCTCTGCAAGCTCACGGGACCAACAGGCGTATGGAACGCATTCTGGATAACAGAAGTCGTCACCGCTTTGATATCTGTATTTATCTACAGATTTTCAGTTTCAAGGCAAAAAGATTTAAAATAAACACTGCCACTATTCTGTCATTACCACTTATTTCCGTTTAACAACTTGTAATTTGCAAAAAAGCGTTGACATTTTGCAAAAAAAGTGTTATAATATATCTTGCATGCCGCTGTGGTGGAATAGGCAGACACAAGGGACTTAAAATCCCTCGGGGTAAAACCCGTACCGGTTCAAGTCCGGTTAGCGGCACCAGAATAAAAGCTCTTAGGTCGTCTTGCGATCTAAGAGCTTTTCTGCTATAGCAAAAAAATCGACGGCACTCACACTGACCCGCCCCCTGTCAAGTAGACAGCGCAAAAAACAAAAATATTCTATGTTGTG
>ENA-OYYV01000677-OYYV01000677.1-human-gut-metagenome-genome-assembly--contig:-NODE-677-length-15431-cov-6.669485_pt1 | contig 15431 bp, 10 predicted proteins | sample MGYA00244069_ERZ653462 | MGnify/ENA primary metagenome ERZ653462 (study PRJEB26926, sample SAMN06165170) | human gut metagenome | biome: ENVO:00009003; feature: ENVO:2100002; material: ENVO:00002003...
CGAGATCCTGAGATGTCTCGTGGGCTCGGAGATGTGTATAAGAGACAGACTTTCGGGCTGATGCCACGGTGCATCAGATAGGCCGTTGTAGCTTCGGCGTTCCTGTCCGCAGGCGGCAGCACAAAGGGGCGGGATGTCTGCTGCTGCACAGGTGCTGCCTTAGCCGTCTGAACAGAGACCGGCATCGGTGTCATTTCGTTCAGCAACCGTACCGCTGAGACAAAATCCATGCCCTCGACCTTTACCAGATAGTCGAGTGCATTGTTGCCACCCTTGCTCTGCGAAAACCAGTGAAACAGCCCATTTGCGGGCGTGATAACAAGGCTGCTGTGCGTCTTGGTGCAATACTCCTTGTCTGTTTTGCGGACAAGCTCGCCGGGATGGTAGGTTTCAAGGTACTGCATGACGCTGATGCGCCGCGCAGCCTCGATGTTCTTCTGGTATTTGCCCATGATGACCTCCAAGATTGTAATAAAAAAAGCACCTCATCTGCGAACAGGTAAGATGCTTGTAAGAAACGATATTCTCTTTTTCAGCTGGCTGTTTCTTCAGCCAGCTGGAGAGGGGGTGTGGGGGAGAGGAGTGCGCCGCGCCCATTCCTATAAAAGTGTATAGTATCCCCTTGGCGATATTGACAATTTGAAAATGACGATGTATAATTCAAAAACAGTTGTGTGGCAAAAGACTCGTACCTATGGTTGGTTTCTTCATCGCCAGATTAGGGAAAAATGCGTTTTTAGAGTTGTTTTTTATCGCCAGCTTTTTTCTGGCGATAAAGCTGGCGATAAAGGGGCAGTTTCACTACTAAATAAGACCAAAAGATTCGTCACATTGCCTAAAGATAAGACTTCTATAAGACACAGTATCTAGTACGATTGCACAAGAAAAATAGAATTTTAAGAGGTTCGGTATTCTCATAACCGCTTGAGTGGGGGTTCGAATCCCTCACGGCCCACCAAAAAGAACGCAGCTATGCTATTTTGTTGTAAAACGGCATAGCTGCGATTTTTTTTTCGTACAATTCACTGCTCAACTGATTGCGTATCGACTCCCGGCGTTTTTTGTATTGCTGGGTGTAGATCATTAAAGTCGTGCTCGGCTGGGCGTGACCTGCTTCAGCGGCAACCGTTGCAACACCGATGTCAGGATTCGACATGAGCAGGCTGACAAAGGTATGGCGAAACATGTGTGGGTGAATATCCTTGAGACCGGCTTTCTTTGCTACACGCTTTACCAGCGCATTGTAACCATCCGGGTTGCGAGGCCAACCGAAATCGTCAATGATGACAAATTCTTCTCCGGCCAGTCGCATCAGTGATTCACGCTTGCTCTCTTTGTTTTTTACCATGTCTCGCTGCCAACTGGCCCCCATCAACCTCTTTTTTGTGTACCACCACTCTTTGTATTGCTGCATAAATTCCATGTACTCTGGGGCTACATCAATATAACGGTCGTTGCTTTCTTTTGTGGCTGTGTGTTGATAGCCGAAGTCCCTAAAAACTAAAAGGCTTTTGTTGACATGAACGGTACATTCTTTGAAATCGAAATCACTCCATGTCAGGCCGGCCAATTCAGCACGACGCACACCCGTATTCAGCAGGGATAATACAATGGCTTGCTCCGGCATAGAGCACTTATCAATTTCTGACATGAGTTTGCATACTTCATCCTCATGTATGCAGTCTACAAATCTGGGGCGTGCTCCTTTCGCCGGCATCTTGAATTCGGCTTGCACCGAGTGATAGCGCTCATTTGCAAAGTGCAGCACTTGATTGGCGAAGAGCACATATTCCCGAATTGTCTTTTTAGACAGGGGTCTCTCGTCGCGCTCAAAACGGAACGCATCGCGTACAGAAACACCGAGGATATTTGAAACCACTTCTGCCGTTTTTCGCGTGACTGCCGCGCCGCTGAAGCACTTCATGGCGGTATAAGCAGAAATGTCATAGCCAACTACCATTTTAGTAAAGGATTTGTTTTTCATTGTGGCATACTCCGGCAGGATAAAAGCATATTCACTGCGCAAACAGCCTTTTTCTTTAATTTCCTCAATAACTCTTGCGCAGTCCTCTCTTGTGATTTCGGACACGGACTTTTTGGCAAACCATGGCGCTACGCTTACGATTTTCTTCAGATAGCCAACTTTGTTGAGCGTTGTATTTGCCTTGTTTTTATCTGAGTCATAGTTGCCGCGCAGCAGCGCTGCAGGCTCCAGCTTGGCTTTTGCCGAAGCAATGTATTCCTCGGCTACTTCTTGGAATGGCTTATTGGCACCGCTGAGGCTGCGCTCGGCTTCTTCCTGTGCTTTTGCTTCAAATTCAAATGCTGCTGCCGTGGCTGCCGCTACGCGCTGCTTTGCGGTTTTCAGCGTCTTGGGGTCAAACTCAAAGCGGGAAAATTTGCGTATGGTCTGACCATTGAGTGTGATACTTGCTGTGATTTTGTAGTAGGCAGGTTTATTTTTTGGGGTACGCAGTTCGATGGATGCCATTTTCTATTCCTCCTTGGCTGATTTTTCTGACAAGCCAAACTATACAGCGTTTGCCATAAAAGCGGTAGGCTGTCGTCAGAACGCACGACACCCTTGACATTGCGGCCCTTTTGTGCTCTTACCCAGCGGCATTTCTGCCCGAATTGTTGTAGTAATCAACTAGTTTCCCCAAGTTGATGTACCACTTGATGCCGGACTGAAATGCCACGCCGGGAACCTCTTTGCAAAGCCGCCGCAGGTAATACGGCGGCAGCCCCAACATTCGGCTGGCTTGCTTAATGCTGACGATTTGCGGCAGCACAATGTGCTCCACTTCTGCGGCTACAATTTCCGTAGCCATAACAGAATTCATTTCCATAGATTTTCCTCCTTCATGTGTATCATATTTGATTCCACAAGCATAGCGACCACTTGTGGAAAACAAGTGACCGCCATAATCTGAAATCAAATTGTACGTCCTATTCGACACTACTTCCCGGACATACGAGGGCGAACCACCGACCCGGCTGCTGGAAACAGCTCCCGCTTCCTGTACCACATTGTTGGCAGTACCGCCGACGCCTTGAGAGCATCGCCACGGTGCGTATCATGATTGCTGACCCTTCGCTTGAGGTATGTGTTCCACGCCACCTCTCCCGCCTCTGGGGGCGCTCCACCGCCGTTACGGCGGTATCCTCGCGTCAAAACCGGGACGCACCTGCCGAAACGCTCCTTGGGTTGCGGCAAGGTCAGTTGTATGTAGCCGGTGATTCGGATATTCGGTTATCAAGGTGCAGAAAAGGGGGACGAGGGATTTTTGTCCCTCTATATATGAATATCACTTTAGGAAGGTAAAAGTTGGAGAAAAATCTACAATTTTTTCAAAAAATACCGTCCATCTCACGATAAGGCGGTAGATTGCGTTATTCTATGCTGCTCCTAAGTTTTTAGATAACAAATCACCATTGGCGGCGTTCTCAAACACTTCAAAAGCATCTTGTAGTTCTTCCAATCACAGCTGGTGTGTCTCTTTCCAGAGTATTTGTTTTCCGCGACATCATTTAGCACCATCAGAATAAAACCCGATGGCCTTTTGCAAAGCCAAGAAATGCTTTCCTGTGTATTTGATTGCCCTGTGCTCTCCTTGCATTTCTATCCTACAGGTAATCAAATTCTCGTCATTTTCTTTCACATGGTAAAACCGCTTGTCACGCGGTATACCACGCATAAAAACACAGCCGCAGAGTACATCTGTGGCTGTGTTTTGTGTTCAGTTGCTCACTGTTGCGTGGACTGGATATGGAGAGACAACATATCTCCCAATCTTACATAGGTTATCTTATCTGCCATCACTCTGGCAGTTTGCCTTGCAGATATGTCGGCATCCCCACTGCGGTCGTATCCGGCCTGACCTTAAACATGGCTTTTTCAATCTACCTCCCTTATCGGTTTTCCGCGATATATTTCTCCGCCATGTGGACTGCCACCGCGCCGTCCGCCACGGCGGTGACCACCTGACGGAGGGGCTTCGTCCGCACGTCGCCCACGGCGTAAACGCCGGGAATACTGGTTTCCGTGGTCTCTCCGGCCACGATATAGCCGCCGCCGTCCAGCGCCAGTTGACCCACCGCCAGCGCCGTGGCGGGCTGTCGGCCCACGCTGACAAATACGCCGTCGCAGTCCACCACGCTTTCCTCACCGGTGACGGTGTCCCGCAGGCGGACGCCGGTCAGCCTGTCCCCGGAAAGCAGCGCGGAAACGACGCTGTTCCAACGGAATTCCACGTTTTCGGCCTGTGACAGCGGCTCGTGATAGATCTTGGTGGCCCGCAGGGTCTCTCTGCGGTGGACGAGGATCACTTTTTTCGCCACGCGGCTGAGAAGGAGGGCATCTGCCGCGGCGGAATTGCCGCCGCCCACCACGACCACCGTTTTGCCCTTGTAAAACATCCCATCGCAGGCGGCGCAGTAGGCCACGCCCCGGCCCAACAGCTCCGTCTCTCCGGCAACGCCCAGCGTTCTGGGGTCTGCGCCGGTGGCCAGCACCACGGTTTTCCCCCGGAAGATCCCCTCGCTGGTCTCCACGAGCTGGGGAACCGCCGTCAGATCCATGCGGAGGACTTCTGCGTATTCGCTGCGTACCCCAAAACGCTCCGCCTGCTTTTGCATCTTCTCCGCCAGAGAGAAGCCGTCGATCCCGTTCTCAAAGCCGGGATAGTTGTCGATCTGCTCGGTCAGGGCCATCTGCCCACCGGCGGACAGTTTTTCCAGCACGATGGTGTCCAGCCCCGCCCGTGCCGCGTACAGGGCGGCGGTGTAGCCGCCCGGGCCGCCGCCCACCACGAGCATATCATAAACATGATTGTTGTTCATATCTGAACCCTCCGTTATTTCGCCAAGGCTTCCTGAATGAAACGGTCGATTTCTGCCTTTGAGCCGGGCGCGGTGATGGAATCCACGGCCTTTCCGTTCCGGTACAGCACCAGAGTTGGGATGTCCTCGATCCCCTCGGCCCCCGCCAGCCGCGGCTCCTCGTCAATGTTGATTTTGCCGACGGCAAGGCTGTCCGCGTATTCCTCTCCAATCTTCTCATACGCAGGGCCGATCCTCCGGCAATAGCTGCACCAGGGCGCCCAGAAATCCACCAAAACAGGCTTTTCCTCCCGGATCAACTGCTTAAACTGCTCCTGATTCATATTCATAGCTGCCATATCTGTCAGCTCCTTTCCTTTGTTTGGGTATTCTCAAGACTCCGGTCTCGCCCCACACCACATTGTGACCTCATCCTGAGATGACGGTAGCCATATAAAAAATACCTCCTATTTTCCTTACTCAGACTCTGACGGATAGGTTCTTCTTTTCTAATGGAACATACGCTCAACCGCGGATCGACGATCGCGCATTTTACCGTTGCCTTGCTTCCCCCAGAGTCGTTACATGTGGTACACCGCAGCGGAGCGAAGTCCTTCCGGCAGGCCGTCGAGCGCAGCAGGTGAAAGTTCCCAGCGTATCTGCCCCGCCCACTGGGAGGCGACGGCGGAGAAGTGGAGCATGACAATACCGAGATCCAATGCGGCATCCAAATTATCGGTGTAGGCATCCTCCTGCTGCACCAAATAGATGCTGTGATCCTGCACAAGGAAGCCATAGGGCTGACGGTTGAGATAGCTGGGGGAGAGCGAAGCGGCGTAGAAGGACTGCCAGAGCATATCGTCGTAGAAATCCATCATCTCGTCAAGCCCAGACTTGTTGCTCCAGCTCCCCATGTGAACCAAATCATTCACGCCCTTTTTGGGCGCGTAGTACTGCTGCTCGGCCCGCACATCGATCTGAGACATACTTAGGATATTCAGCCGCAGCTTTTTTGCGGTCTTTTCCCCGTAGCCAAAGGCAACGATTGCCGCCACCTCTAACGTGGTGGTGAGAGACAGTGCCTTTTTGATTTTGTCGCTGTCGGTGAAGGTCATCCAGCAGGTGTCAATGTCCAACTCAGTCAGCTTGAGGACGAGATCTTCCATCATGTAGCCGGCGTTGATGGCCGCATAGGAATGCGGGGCAGACATAAGGAGCAGGTAGTGCGGTGCTCCGATGAGAAATTGATTATAGCCCGCTGAGCTCTCCAGCGCCGGCTGTGCATCCTTGTCCAAGACGATCAACTCCGTTGCAATCTCCGGGACAAGACGGGGGCAGGTCTTTTCATAGTAGGATCGGAGCTGGCCGATAGCCTCGCTCGGAACTTCCTTTTCGCAGAATGCGTGAACGGATCTGCGATTTTGGATCATAGCGCTGTAATTCATAGTAGTATCTCCTATTCTGATGTCTTTGGTTTTCTTATAAATCGTCTATCAGTGCGGTGCTCTTGGCGTAGGCGGTACTGCGTGCCTCAAAGAAATCGGTCTTGACCATGTTGGCGTCGGCGTACTGGCTGACCCATTCCATGCTCTCCGGTTCGCTCTCAAAGCCTGGATACAATGCGGGATAGCCAAGGCTCGTCCAGCGGAGGTTGCCGAGATAGCGGATGTAATCGCTGATCATCTGCCGGTTCAGCCCCGGGATGTCGTCGCCGATCACATAATGCCCCCATGCGATCTCCTGCTCCACGCCCTCACGCATCATCTCGCGCAGCGCTTGTACGCTCTCGGCGGTGAACAACTCCGGCTGCTCCTTTTGCAGCTCCGTGATGATATTGCGGAACAGCCACAAGTGCGTGTTCTCATCGCGGTTTATGTAGCGAATCTCCTGCGCCGAGCCGGGCATCTTCCCGTTTCGGGAGAGATTGTAGAAGAACATAAAGCCGCTGTAAAAATAGATGCCCTCCAAAATATAGTTTGCCATCATCACGCGCAGCAGCGTGGGAGCGTCCTTCCGCTCCTGAAACTCGTTGTAGCAGTCCCCAATGAAGGTGTTGCGGCGCAGCAGATGCTCGTCCGTTTTCCATTGGTAGAGGATGTCATTGCGCTCCACGGGGGAACAGATGGTGTCGAGCATATAGCTGTAGCTCTGTGAATGGACACACTCCTGAAACGCCTGAATGGACAGGCAGAGATTGACCTCGTTGGCGGTAATGTAGGCGCCGATATTAGGCAGGTTCGCTGTCTGAATGGAATCCAAAAAGACAAGAAAACTCAGAATTTTATCGTAGGCGCTGCGCTCGGCTGACAGCAGGCGGGGATAGTCCTTCACATCCTGCGAGAGATTGATCTCCTCAGGGATCCAAAAGTTGTTCATGGCCTGCCGGTACCAGTCGCTGACCCAAGCGTACTTCATATTGTTGAAGTCGTTGAGGTTGGTGGTATTGCCGCCGATCATGCGCCGCAGGCGCACATCAGGGTCGCCCTCCGGGTTAAAGAGGGGCTTTTTCTTCAGTTCCATCATGCTATCCTCCTTATGACGAGCAGCTTTCGCAGGCCTCGACCTCAAGGGCCTTGCTGCGGACATAGTAAATGGTCTTGACGCCGGCCCTCCACGCCTCCAAATACAATCTGAGCACCTGACGCATGGAATAGTCGTTGGTGATATAGAGATTCATGCTCTGCGCCTGGTCAATATGTCTCTGGCGAAGGCCCGCGGCGCGCACCGACCAGCTTTGGTCGATCAGATGCGCCGCCTTATAGTACCACCATGTATCCATAGAAAGCTCCGGGGCAACGCGGGGCAGCATGCTGCCTTTTTTCTCCTCTAAGAAGAATTTCTTCATAATTGGATCTATGCCCGCCGACGTGCCGGAGAGGATAGATGTGCTGGAGGTCGGTGCGACCGCCAGCAGATAGGCGTTGCGCATTCCCTGCACCGCCACCGTTTTCGCAAGCGCCCGCCACTTTTCGGAGGTATAACCCCGCTTTTCAAAATACGCGCCCGTCTGCCAGTCGCTGCCCTCAAAGAGCGCGTAACGACCCTTTTCCCGTGCCAGTGCTGTGTCCGCCTTGACGGCGGCGTAGTTGATGAGCTCGAACACCGCGTCGGTGAAGGCAAGGTGCTCATCGCTCTCCCAGTGGATGCCGCGCTTTGCCAGCATGTGGTGGTAGCCGCTGACGCCCAGGCCGATGCTGCGGTACTTCTGATTGGTAAGCCGCGCGTATTCCAACGGGTAGAAGTTGAGGTCGATCACATTATCCAGTGCGCGGATGGCCGTTTCCACCGTGCGTTCCATATAGGCCTCGTCCTCCACCGGCAGATTACCGAGAGACAGACTCCCCAGATTGCAGACCACAAACTCACCTGGGCGTGTGGCCGTCACCACAATTGTGTCGCCGTTCTCCGTGTGCACCTCAGTGCTGATGTGCTCGATGGGTGCCATGTTCTGCGCGATCTCCGTACAGAGATTGGAGCAATAGATCATTCCCGTGTGGCCGTTTGGGTTCATATGATTTACACTGTCGCGATTGAAAGCGAAGGGTGTGCCGGTCTCCACTGCCGAGCGAAGCACCAGCCGCACGATGTCCTTGACGGTGACGCTGCGCTTTTCGATGCGCGGGTCATTGACGCAGTCCAGATACCGCTTCTCCCATTCTGTACCCCAGTAATCCTCCAGTGCGTAGCCCTTGACCGTGAGGATCTCATGCGGACACATGAGATGCCACGGCGCGTCTATGTTCTCCTCCGCCAGTCGCCAGAAGAGATCCGGATAGCACACGGCGGGAAACACATCATGTGCCTTCATGCGGTCGTCGCCGTTGTTGGTGCGCAGTTGAAGGAATTCCGGCAGATCCCGGTGCCATGCGTCTAAGTAAACCGCCACAGCGCCCTGCCGCATCCCCAACTGATCCACCGCCACGGCGGTGTCGTTGACCAGCCGGATCCAGCGGATAACACCGCCCGCCGCCCCTTGAAAGCCGCGGATGGTGCTGCCTGCAGCGCGCACCTTACCGAAGTACATCCCCATTCCACCGCCGAATTTAGAGACCTTTGCGAAGTTGTCCAGCGAGCGGTAGATGCCGTCCAGACTGTCCGGCACAGTGTCCACAAAGCAGCTTGAAAGCTGATGGTAGGGCTTTCGTGCGTTGGACATGGTAGGTGTCGCCATTGTGACCTCCATACGGCTGAGCATATCGTAAAAGCGTTTTACCCACCCCATGCGGTCAGAGCCTTCGTTCATAGCAAGATGCAGCGCGATACCCAAAAACATCTCCTGCGGTGTTTCCAGCGGCACGCGGCTGCGTGACTGGATCACATAGCGTTTGAGCAGCAGGTCAAGGCCGGAGTAGGTGAACAGCTCGTCCCGTTCCGGGCAGAGAAAGTCCTCCGCCATGGCAATCTCCTCGTGGGTATAGTGGGCAAGGATATAGTCACCGTAGAGTCCCTTATCCGTCAGATAGCGAAGCCTGCCATAGAGGTCGCCGACGCCGCGCCCCTCCCATTCCTGTGCGTTGCGACAGCGAAAGGAGTGGTTCAGAAGCCGCGCCGCGATGAACTCCCACTTGGGTGCCTCTGCCGTAGTCAGCTCTACCGCCGCCTTGGTCAGTGCCTCAGCCCGCTCATCCTCCGTCATGCCCGGGCGACAGAAACTCTCAAACTTCATTTGAAGCGCCGCGAGGGAGTAGACTTCCTCGGTAAAATCCATCTGGATGCGGCGCAGCACCTCGTCAAGCGAGTCATCCCCCACCGTCCGCGCGATGGTATGCCGGACACGGCGCAGCGCAGACCGCTTTTCGCGGTAGAGGATGTACGCCTTGGCCACCTCATAGTGTCCGCGCTCCATGAGCGTTCGCTCCACCTCGTCCTGCACACGTTCCACGGTGAGCGGCACTGTGACGGAGAGATTGTCGAGAACGGCGGCGAGGATCTCATCCAGCTCTCTGCTCCCGATCTCCTTGCCCTGTCCGTCAAACGCCTTTTTCATGGCGTTGAAAATTTTCTCCTGTTGAAAGGGAACAGACTCCCCGTTTCGTTTTCTGATCTCCATTTCGATCCTCTCATCTTCTCCGGTCACTTCTCATGTCCTTTTGGGCAAAGAGCGGGCAAGCGCAGTATCACGCTTGCCCGCTCTGTTTTTGAAAGCCGGTTTTTCTGCAGCCGACGCGGCGGGGCTGTTTGTTGTCTGTTGTCTTGGTTTTGGCTTTCCTGCCAGTTACTTCATAGATTCCAGAATGGCGTCCGCCAGTGCTTCCAGCTCAGTGCGCTTGTCCGTGCCCATGGACGAGGCGAGGCTGAGCCGCTCGTTGAGCACCGTCATGTTCTTTAGCTCATTGTTGACGAATTTCTGCATGAGGTCACCGGACTTCACCGCCCATGAGCCGTTTTCAATGATGGCAAAGGTGCGGTTTTGCAGATTCAGTGCCTTCATATCCATGAGGAAGTCATGCATGGCGGGGTAGATGCCGAGGTTGTAGGTCACAGAGGCCAGGACAATGTGGCTGTACTTAAATGCCTCGGAGATCAGCTGGGAGACATGAGTGGAGGACACATCGTACATCGCCACCTTGCTCATGCCCTTATCGCAGAGCGACGTCGCCAGCGCCTGCGCCGCGTTCTCCGTGTTGCCGTACATAGAGGCGTAGACGATGAGCACGCCCTGGGTCTCAGGGGCATAGCGGCTCCATGTGTCGTACTTTTCGATGAACCAGCCCAGATCCTTGCGCCACACGGGGCCGTGGAGCGGGCAGATGTACTTGATCTGATCCAAAACGCCGCCGGCCTTTTTCAGCAGGAGCTGGATGTGGGGGCCGTACTTGCCCACGATGTTGGTGAGGTAACGGCGGGCGTCGTCCAGCCAGTCCCGCTCGAAGTCCACCTCGTCGGCGAACAGCTTGCCGTCCAGCGCGCCGAAGGTGCCGAAGGCGTCGGCGGAAAAGAGGACGCCGTCGGTGACGTCGAGGGTCACCATAGCCTCCGGCCAGTGAACCATAGGCGCGCCCACAAAGGTGACGGTGTGCTTGCCGAAGGAGAAGGTGTCGCCCTCCTTCACCTCGATGCACTCATGTCCGTCCACATGGAAGCCGAACTGCCGCATGAGCATGAATGCCTTCTCGTTGGAGATCAGTTTCACCTTGGGATGGCGCAGCAGGATCTCCTCGATGCAGGCGGCGTGATCCGGCTCCAGATGGTTGACCAGCAGGTAGTCCAGCTCGCGGCCATCCAGCACATACGCCAGATTTTCCAAAAGCTGGCGGCAGGCAGACCAGTCCACCGTGTCAAAGAGCACCGTCTTTTCATCCAGCAGGCAGTAGGCGTTGTAGCTTACGCCCCGGGGAATGGGAAAGCAGTTTTCAAACAGGGCCAGGCGATGGTCGTTGGCGCCCACCCAGTAGAGGTCGTTCGTTACTTTACGCACGCAATACATCTTATCTTGCCTCCTTCACGGCCTCAAGCCTTTACAAATTGATCCTTCGTCTCCGCGCACTCGGGACACACCCACTCGGCGGGAAGCTGCTCAAAGAGCGTACCGGGCGCGATCTCGCCGTCCTCGTCGCCCAACTCCGGCACATACTCGTAGCCGCAGCCGCTGCAGACGTAGCGGTCGCCGATGGGGGCGGGCTTCGGCGGCGTGGGCCGCTTCATCTTTACCATGGGCGGCGCGGGCAGCTTTTCGCCGCTATCCAGCGCGGCAGTGAGCAGGGGCAGGATCTCCTCCACATCGCCCACGATGCCGTAGTCGCAGTTCTTGAAGATAGGCGCGTTACCGTTCTTATTGATGGCCACGATGGTAGAGGCGTCCTTGATGCCCTTAAGGTGCTGGGATGCGCCGGAGATGCCGCAGGCGATGTACAGATTGCCGGTGAACTTCTGACCGGACATACCCACATAGCGGTTCAGCGGCAGATATTTGAGAGTCTCCGCCACAGGGCGGGAAGAACCGATGGCCGCGCCGGCGGCCTTGGCCAGCGACTCTACCAGTTTCATGTTCTTTTTCTCCCCGATGCCCTTGCCCGCGGAGACCACCCGCTCCGCCTGCGGGATGGGCGTATCCATAGGGATGCCCACGGAGAAGTCGTGACCATCCTTCTTCAGCGCCGCCACAAGGTCAGCCACCTGCTGGGCAGCATCCCCCTCCCGGAAGATGGTCTTTTTGCGAATGCCGGTGATGGGCGCGGGTTTCTTGGCCGCCGAACGGCTCTCGCCGCCGGAGCTCTTGCCCAGCCTGCCCAACAGATGAGAGGCGATGACCACCCGCTGGATCTCGTTAGTGCCCTCGTAGAGGGTGGTGATCTTGGCGTCGCGGTAGGCCCGTTCCACCTCCATGCCCTTGAGGTAGCCGCTGCCGCCGTGGATCTGCAAGGCATCGTTGGTGACCTCCAGCGCGATGTCCGAGGCGTACATCTTCGCCATGGCGGACTCCATGCCGTAAGGCGCGTGCTGCTCCTTCAGCTCCGCCGCGGAGTAGATGAGGAACCGGGCGCAGCGCAGCTTGGTTGCCATATCCGCCAGCTTGAAGGCGATGCTCTGCTGGGCCGCGATGGGCTTGCCGAACTGGACGCGCTCCTTGGAATAGCTCAACGCGTGCTCAAACGCGCCCTGGGCGATGCCCAGCGCCTGCGCGGCGATGCCGATGCGTCCGCCGTCCAGCGTGGACATGGCAATCTTGAAGCCCTCGCCCTCCTTGCCCAATAGGTTTTCCTTGGGAACCTTCACGTCGTTGAAGATCAGCTCCGCCGTGGAGGAGGAGCGAATACCCATCTTGTCATAGTGGTCGCCGAACTCAAAGCCCTTCCAGCCTTTCTCCACGATGAAAGCGGAGATGCCCCGGGTGCCGATGTCCGGCGTGGTGACGGCGAAAACCACATAGGTGTCCGCCTTAGGGGCGTTGGTAATGAAGATCTTGCCGCCGTTGAGGAGGTAGTAGTCCCCCTTATCCAGCGCCGTGGTCTCCGTGCCGCCGGCGTCGGATCCGGCGTTGGTCTCCGTAAGGCCGAAGGCACCGATCTTCTCGCCCTTGGCCAGCGGAACCAGATATTTCTTCTTCTGCTCCTCGGTGCCATAGGCGAAAATGGGCCATGAGCCGAGGGAGACGTGGGCGGAGAGGATTACGCCCGTGCCGCCGTCCACACGGGCCAGCTCCTCCACCGCGATGGCGTAGCTCAGAGCATCAAGACCGGCACCGCCGTACTCCTTGGGGTAGGGAATGCCCATCCAGCCCAGCTTACCCAGCTTCTTGACAGCCTCCTCGGGAAACTCATTGTTCTGATCCATTAAAAATGCGAGGGGCTTGATCTCCTCCTCCGCAAAACTCCGGATCTTCGCGCGCAGCTCTTCGTGCGCCGACGTGGTTTGAAACAGCATACGGGTACCTCCTTTTAAAATTTTACAGTTTGCTTGTATCTTGGGGATCGGATCCGCCGGTCAGCAGCCTGCGCAGGCTCACGGCACGGAACGCCTCGTCCTGCTTTTGCTGCAAAGCCGCCAGCTGACAGTGGATGGTGCACCGCCCATGCTTGTCCTGCCAGCGGCATTCATATCCCGGCTCCATGCAGGCGCACAGGATGCCCCGCTCCCCCACGACCCCCATGAGATCGTAGAGGGAGGTTGCGTCCAGATCGCAGGACAGCTCGCAGCCGCCGAGAGCGCCGCGGCTCACCCGCACCAAATTGCCGGCGGAGAGCTTGCGCAGAATCTGGTAGGCAAACTGATTGGGGATCAATTCCGTTTCCGACATCTCGGCCACCGAATGCTTCTCCCCGTCCAGCAGCACCCGCAAAATGCGCAGCGCGTAGTCCGTCTCTTTGGTGATGATCATGCTCCACATCCTCTTTTCGCTTGCTTGTTAATACCATCATATCAATCTTGATAAATTTTGTCAAGATAATTTCAAAAAAAATATCGCTTTATTACAGACCGCCCCAGCCCGGGTCAGCTTCGCTTTCCATTCAGCGAAAAGCCATGTTCCTTACAATTATAGAAGTCGAAAAAGCTGTGCCGTGGCAGTCCGCCGAAAGCAGAAAAGACTATGCCTGAAAACCAGAAAGCGGAGAAATTGGTTGGGGCTCGCAGGGGTCGCCCATCCAAGGCGGATGAGGCGATCCCTGGCAAGTCCAAGGCAAGCACCAAAGTGCGTGCTTTTCATTTTATATCCGACGCATTATGTTAAGATGTGCAGTAGATGCTCCATTTTACCATCCCATTCTCTGCTGGAATCGGCGCACTCTTTCAGTTCAGTTTCGATTTCAGCATTTATCGGCAGATTTTTCTTATAGCGGATGGTATGCTCAAGGCTTGCCCAGAAGTCCATAGCGATTGTACGGAGTTGTATCTCCACTGGCACATGGATCTCTTTTTCCGCAAAGAATACCGGCAGCCGGATCGTCAGGTGCAGACTGCGATAGCCATTTGGCTTAGGGTGTGAAATATAATCTTTCTCCGTGATGATTTCAATGTCAGACTGATCTTTTAAGCACTTTGCCAAAAAGAACACATCCTCCTCGAAAGAGCAGATCACCCGCACACCGGCAATATCCATGATATTTGCCTGCATGGTCGGAAAATTCAGAGAAAGTCCGCGCTTCTGCATCTTATTCATAATGCTGGACGGCGACTTCAAGCGACTTTTCATACTTTCTATCGGATTGCGATCATGCTGCAATGAAAACTCTTCGTTTAGAATTTCCAACCTGCTTTCCAGTGCTTTCAGCGCACATCGGTATTGCAGCATGACTTCCTGATACCTGCGATTTTCGCTTAAAAGGCGCTGGCACTGCAGATCATCTAAGCCTTTATCTGCCGCAACCGTCAAGCCAAATAAATTTTCACTCATAGTTTCTCCATTCCGCAGGGATAGGCGCTCCGCGCTGTCTGCTGCTCTTGTGTTACGACCTGATAAAAACTGTATCCGCCGGAGAGATGGGAACAGCTGAAACCATACTGCGTCAAAAGTCGGCAGGCCAGATAACTGCGAAGCCCTGTCTGGCAATTCACATAGACAGGCTTGTCCCGCTCTAACTCGTCCAAGTGCTCCCGCAGATCGTCCAGTGGAATATTGCGGAATCCATTCAAGTGCCCACGCCGATATTCGCCTTCCGTACGGACGTCCAGCAGCGTCGCACTGCCATCGCAGGGCAAGTCCTCAACATCATTCCAATGGAACTGCTGCACTTTCCCGCTCTCCAAATCCTCAATCATAAAACCGGCCATATTGACCGGATCCTTGGCAGAGGAATAGGGCGGCGCATAGGAAAGGTCAAGTTCCGTCAGTTCCAAAGCTTTCATTTTTGAGCGAATGGCCGTTGCCAGTACATCAATACGCTTGTCCACGCCCTCGCCGCCAACGATCTGCGCACCCAGCAGCCGCAGGCTTTCCTTTTCATACAGTACCTTCATTGCCATAGACTGTGCGCCGGGGTAATAGGCAGCGTGGGATGCCGGGAAAAGCACGACTTTGCCGTAAGCGATCTCTGCTGCCTGCGCAGCTTTTTCATTGATCCCCGTGGAGGCCGCTGTCAAGCCGAACAGTTTCAGAACAGACGAGCCCTGAGAGCCGTGAAAGCTGTCTCTTATACACATCTGACGCTGCCGACGAATAGAGAGGTGTAGAT
>ENA-OYYV01000694-OYYV01000694.1-human-gut-metagenome-genome-assembly--contig:-NODE-694-length-15084-cov-5.158959_pt1 | contig 15084 bp, 10 predicted proteins | sample MGYA00244069_ERZ653462 | MGnify/ENA primary metagenome ERZ653462 (study PRJEB26926, sample SAMN06165170) | human gut metagenome | biome: ENVO:00009003; feature: ENVO:2100002; material: ENVO:00002003...
CCTGAGATGTCTCGTGGGCTCGGAGATGTGTATAAGAGACAGGCTCCGAACAAGAGCAAATCCCAAGCCCAAATCACCTTCTTCCATTTCAATTGAAGCCATACAATAATGCAAGTCACAACCAACAATATGCATACACACGACAGAGGAGACAATGGGAAACCCGGTTCTGCTTCTTCCGGCTCTACATCCACCACTTTCGACTCACTGAGTACCAACGGACGAACACTGTCTCCTTGCATAATGACCGCGCCCCTTGCCGCTTCCAACATATTAAAAGGAGCAAACATTTGCTTTCGTCCGTCAATGGGAACATCCGCCTCGCTGCCAAGACAAAGATCAATTCCTAACTCATCCCATTCATTCCCTTTCGTGCACCGGTGAACAATATCCCTGAAAGTGACCCCTTCTTCCGCCTGCGGATAAACTACTTTTCCATCGATACAATCTTCTATCTTGTCACGCGCACGCGTAGTACAATTATCATAAAAATAATTATAACGATAAATCCGGTTCCCTGGACGATAATTTTCTTCAAGCAAATCCCATATCTTTTGTTTTTCTTCGTCGGTAAGATTCAGTGTTTGCTGATAGACCGAAGAGCCGCGCACGGCATATTCTCCTTCAAAATAAGAATAAGGCACCACTCCCAACCGATAATCAGTTTCACCTTTCACAAAGCGCAGCACAAAATTAGGAGTATTGAAACTGAAGATACCATAATTAAAAACCAAGTCCTTCCCCTCTGCCGGATTTTCGTAACGAATAGCCGTATGACCGAACAATTCATATATCTCGGTTCCCGGCGCACAAGTCAGCAAACTCACCCTTACACTATCCTGCTGAGCACGAACACTCCAGGAAGCCAATATTAAATAAAGTAGAACAAGCAGTTTCTTCATATTAATCAATGTTTTGATACCACTGAATCATTGTTTATCCGTATCAAAATTACAATTTACGCTGCAAAAGTACACCTAAATATTAATTAATACCTCACAAATACCGTTTTTTATTGCAATTCCTATTTATTTTTTGCGTTACTTTGCAGCCATAAAAGCAAAGTTGTGAATTTAATAATTGATATAGGAAATTCAGTAGCCAAGCTGGCTATCTTTGACAAAGACGAGTTGGTAGAAGTATTCCGTGGCTCCAATCATTCATTGGACAGCCTGCCGATGCTTTGCTCCCGATACCCCTTGGAACGAGGTATCATAGCCTCTGTCATCACATTAAGCAACACGATCCGCCGACAACTGGACAAGTTGCCCTTTAAAATCATAGAGCTAAGTCACGAAACTCCGGTTCCCATCACCAATCTGTACAAGACACCTCAAACACTGGGAATGGACAGACTTGCCGCCGTTGTAGCCGCCACATGGCTGAAACCCAATAATGATATACTGGTTATTGACGCCGGAACATGTGTCACATACGATTTCATCGATGCACAACACCAATACCACGGTGGCAATATATCTCCCGGAATGCGCATGCGCTTCAAAGCACTCAATATATTTACGGACAAGCTGCCTAAAGTCAGTGCCAAAGGAGACATCCCCCTTTATGGACAAACGACAGAAACTGCTATCCGTGCCGGAGTTATCAGAGGTATGGAACTTGAAATGAGCGGATACATCTCCCTTATTCAAAAGAATTACCCCGGAGTTTTGGTTTTTTTAACAGGCGGAGATGATTTTTCTTTTGATACAAACTTAAAAAGTATCATCTTTGCAGATAGATTTTTAGTATTGAAAGGTTTAAACAGAATATTAAGCTATAATGATAAATTATAAAAGACTGATTAGTGCGTTAATTATACTCACATTCACTGGGCTGACCATAGCCCAAACAAGCACAAACTCACCTTATACGCGCTATGGATTTGGTTCATTGGCCGATCAAGGCTTCGGTAATAGCAAAGCGATGGGTGGAATAGCCTATGGATTAAGAAACGGTTATCAAATCAACGCATCTAATCCGGCGTCATATACGGCAGTTGATTCTTTGACGTTCTTGTTTGATGCCGGCATGACTTTGCAAAATGCCAACTTTAAGGAAGGCAATATAAAGACTAACGCTAAAAATTCAAGTTTTGATTATCTGGCCATGCAATTCCGTTTATGGAAACGTATGGGAATGGCTGTGGGATTTCTCCCTTTCTCTACAGTAGGATACAGTCTGAGCAACACTTCCGAATTGACTAAGGACGAAGACGGAACCGTTATCAATAAGACTGCTTCTTACGCTGGTGACGGAGGTTTGCAGCAAGTATTTGCAGGTGTAGGTTTCAAAGTCCTCGACAACTTGTCAATCGGTGCAAACATCTCTTATATATATGGTGATATCACACATTCTGTAACAACTGCTTTCAGCAACTCAAGTTCATTTAGCAGTGTCAGATTGGACAAGATATCCATCAATGATTATAAACTGGACTTTGGCTTGCAATATAGTTATAAATTCAATAAAAAACACGTTTTGAACTTTGGTGCCGTATATTCACTGGGACATTCAGTGAATGGCAAAGGATATAAATACAATCAGAAGTGGTTGAACGGAGCTGATTATCCTTCTACCCAGACAGGTGATACGATTACCAACGCATTCAGTTTGCCACATACCTTTGGAGCCGGTTTGACTTATGTATATGACAACCGACTGACTATAGGGGCCGATTTTACCTATCAACAATGGGAGGATGCAAAATTCTATAATGAGAAAAGCTATTTCAGCAACCGTACAAAAATAGCCGCAGGTGCTGAGTTTGTTCCCAACCCCTACAGCCGCAATTATCTGAAACGTGTCCGCTACCGTGTTGGTGGATATTATTCAGATCCATACACCAAAGTAGACGGTCAGGACGGTACTCGTGAATATGGAGTAAGTGCCGGTTTCGGCTTCCCGCTGTTCCAAAGCAAGTCCATCCTGAATATCTCGGGACAATATGTAAGAGTAAGTCCGAAAGTAAAAGGAATGCTGGAAGAAAACTATTTAAAAATCAACATCGGACTGACCTTCAACGAACGTTGGTTTATGAAGTGGAAAGTAGATTAACAAACAACAAGATAGAGTTTTAATAATAATAATAACTAAATTTATATACGATGAAAATGAAGATGGTAACAGCGCTGTTCGCTCTTTCTTTAAGTGCAACAGCTTCTTTCGCTCAAACCGGAGCGTCAGACGGTTCAAGGTATGGTCATGGTCAAGACAGTATTAACTGTCTGCAAAACATCAGTATCTATTCTGAGTACGTAAAAACAAACAACTTCAAGGATGCTTATACCCCGTGGAAGAGTGTATTCAATGAAGCTCCTATTGCTCAGGCAGGTACTTACACAAACGGTGCAAAGATTCTTCGTTGGTTCATTGCCAATGAAAAAGATGCAGCTAAGCAAAAGCAATATTTTGAAGAACTGATGAAAGTACACGATCAACGTATTAAATACCTGGACATTTTGAACAGCTACGTTAAAACCCCTGTAACTAAAGGTTCTATTATCGGAATGAAAGCTCACGACTATTTCACAATGGGATGTCCTGACCTGAATACTGCATATAATTTGTTCAAAGAAGCCGTTGAATTAGAAAAAGATAACGCCGATTACTTTGTACTTCAAGAATTTACCGATGTTTCCGGACGTAAGGTTAAGGCTGATGAAACACACAAAGAACAGTTCATTCAAGACTATATCGCTGCTGCCGGTTATGCAGACGCAGCATTCAAAAAAGAGACTAAAGCAAAGACCAAAGAACTGTTGAAAGTTGCCAAAGACAACATCGATGCATTTTTCATTAACAGTGGTGTGGCTACTTGCGATAATTTGCAATCTATTTACGCTCCGAAAGTTGAACAGAACAAGACTAATCTGGATTATTTAAAACAAGTAATCAGCGTAATGCAAATGTTAGGATGCACAGAACAGGAAGCATACTTTGCTGCATCCGAACATGCACATGCTATTGAACCGACTTCAGAAACAGCTATCGGTTGCGGATATATGTATTTCAAGAAAGGCGACTTGGACAAATGTATCACATACTTTGACCAGGCAATCGAACTGGAACAAGACCCTGTGAAAAAAGCAGATTATTGCTATAAGACTGCTGCCATCCTGTTTAATAAAAAACAATTGAGCAAAGCTAAACAATATGCACTGAAATCTATCTCATTGGATGGAAGCAACGGTAAACCCTATATCCTGATAGCTAATATGTATGCATCAAGCCCCAACTGGAGCGATGAAAATGCATTGAACAAATGTACATACTTTGCCGTTATTGACAAATTACAGAGAGCTAAGAGTGTAGATTCAAGCGTAGAAGAAGAAGCAAACAAGTTGATTGGCACTTACTCACGCTATACTCCGAAAGATGAAGACTTATTCTTCCTCGGATTGAAGAAAGGTGACAGTGTAACAATCGGCGGATGGATTGGTGAAACAACTACTATCAGATAATTATGTCAGTTGTAAAAAAACGAAATTCACACCTTATATTTATGAACATAACAGTTGTCGTTTGGACAACTGTTATGTTTGTTTTATTCCCCGCATGTTCGGGAGACAATAAGAACTTGGCAGAAGCCATAACCGAACGTGATTCTCTCCCTACCATGAAAACGCTGGGAGTGACTACCTTAATATCCGATTCGGGCATCACACGCTACAAAATTATTACCGAAGAGTGGGAAATATACGATAAAAAGAACCCACCTTATTGGGCTTTTGAAAAAGGAGTCTATTTGGAGAAATTCGATTCTCTGTTTCACATCGATGCCAGCATCAAAGCCGATACAGCTTATTATTACGAGAAAAAGAAACTTTGGGAACTGAGAAGCAATGTGCACATCCGCAACCTTCAAGGGGACAAATTTGATACACAACTTCTGTTTTGGGACGAAGCAAAAGAACAAATTTACTCTGACAAGCCTATCCGTATCGAACAAGCGGACAAAAGCATTATAAATGGACAATATGGATTCAAGTCGAACCAACAACTGACCGAATACGAAATATACAACAGTGGCGGTGAGTTTATTGTAAAAGACACAACCCCGGCAGACAGTACAAAAGTTGCTGCTTCGGACAGTATCAAGACCGACTCGGTACATTAATCAATTTATCATTATGGGCATCATCATAGAAATACTTATCACAATGGCTTTTTCCGCATTCTTTTCAGGTATGGAAATAGCCTTTGTTTCCTCAAATAAACTACGCTTTGAGATGGATCGTAACAGCCAGAGCCTTACCTCTCGAATCCTTTCCATCTTCTTTCATGACCCGAACAATTTCATTTCTACCATGCTGGTAGGAAACAATATAGCCCTTGTCATTTACGGTATATTGATGGCTCAGGTCATCGAACAAAATATCTTGGCAGGCCTCATCGAAAACGAGTTCCTTCTGGTACTGATTCAAACCATCATCTCGACATTAATCATCTTGGTAACCGGTGAATTTCTACCTAAAACACTATTCAAAATCAATCCCAACTTAACATTGAATATATTGGCTGTTCCTGCATTCATTTGTTACATAGTCCTCTACCCTATCAGCAAATTTGCATCAAGTTCATCCAACCTGATATTACGCATTTTCGGCATAAAAGTGAATAAAGAAGCAAGTGACAAAGCATTTACAAAAGTAGATTTGGACTATTTCATTCAAAGCAGCATCCAAGACACTGACAATGGAAAAGAAATTGACACCGAAATCAAAATATTCCAAAATGCACTTGACTTTTCCAATATAAAAATCCGTGACTGCATGGTTCCTCGTACCGAAATAGTATCCATCGAATACGGCACTTCACTCGAAGAATTAAAAGCACGTTTCATAGAAAGTGGAATCAGCAAAATTATTGTATACAAGGAAAATATAGACAATATTGTCGGTTACATCCATTCATCAGAAATGTTCCGCGAAGTAACAGATTGGGCTGAACATATCCGCCAGCTTCCCATTGTTCCCGAAACGATGGGCGCACATAAGCTGATGAAGCTATTCATGCAGCAAAAGAAATCATTGGCAGTGGTAGTCGATGAATTTGGCGGCACTTCGGGCATTGTGGCACTGGAAGATTTAGTAGAAGAAATTTTTGGCGAAATAGAAGACGAACATGATACCACATCTTACATAGCCAAAGAAATCGGCGACAATGAATACATCCTTTCAGGACGTCTGGAAATAGAGAAAGCGAATGAACTTTTCTCACTCGATTTGCCCGAAAGCGATGAATATCAAACTGTCGGCGGTCTCATCCTACACCATTACCAAAGCTTTCCCAAAATGCATGAAGTGATAAAATTCGACAATTTCCAGTTCAAAATAATTAAAGTTACGGCTACTAAAATTGAGCTTGTGAAGCTGAAAGTGACCGAATAACAGATTTTTTTCACAATAAAATAGATTGTAAACCGCATTTTTTGTATCTTCGTGCGCTAAATCTATAAAGTATAGAAAAACAATAAACAAAATAGTATAATTTAGAAATGGCAACATTACAAACAATTAGAAGTAAAGGCCCTCTGTTGGTCGTTGTAATCGGTCTTGCCCTTTTCGCATTTATTGCGGGTGACGCATGGAAAGTACTCCAGCCACATCAGGGAAAACAAGACGTAGGTGAAATCAATGGAAAAACACTCACCGCACAAGAGTATCAGAAAATGGTTGATGAATACGCAGAAGTTATTAAGCTCACTCAAGGCTTGAACTCTCTTAACGATGACCAACTGACTCAAGTGAAAGACCAAGTTTGGCAATCTTACGTAAACAATCAATTAATTACAGCAGAAGCCAAAAAGTTAGGTCTGACTGTAAGCGATGCTGAAATCCAAGCAATTATCGAAGAAGGCACTCACCCGTTGTTAATGCAGACTCCATTCCGCAACCCGCAAACCGGTGCTTTTGACAAAGACATGCTGAAAAAGTTTTTGGTAGACTATGCCAACTTGGGCAAAAGCCAAATGCCTGCACAGTATGTAGAATACTATCAGAAAATGGGTGCTTTTTGGAACTTCATTGAAAAGACTTTGAGACAAACTGCTTTAGCTGAAAAATATCAGAACTTGCTGGCTAAATCATTAATTTCAAATCCTGTTTCTGCCGAAGACGCATTTGCTTCACGCACAAATCAGACTGATGTATTGCTGGCTGCTGTTCCTTATTCTTCTATCAACGATTCTACAATCACTGTTTCAAACGAAGAAATCAAAGCGCTTTACAATAAGAAAAAAGAAACTTTCGAACAACCGGTAGAAACTCGCAACATCAAATATATCGATGTTTTGGTTACTCCTTCTGACGAAGACCGTAAAGAAGTTTTAGACGAAGTTACAGAATATTCTACTCAGTTGGCTAATGTTGCTGATATGAGCACATTCGTTCGTTCTACCAACTCTGTAGTACCTTTCTCTGAAGTGGTTGTAAACAAGACAGTACTTCCCAACGACATCGTAGCCCGTTTGGACTCAGTGAAGCTCGGTGAAGTTTACGGTCCTTACTACAACCAAGCTGACGACTCATACAACGCTTTCAGAATCTTAGCAAAACAAACAGCTCCTGACTCAATCCAATTCCGTCAGATTCAGGTATATGCCGATACAGAAGCAAAGACTAAGACCTTGGCAGACAGTATTTTCACAGCTCTGAAAGGTGGTGCGGATTTTGCCGAGCTTGCTCAAAAATATGGTCAGACAGGTGAAGCAAGTTGGTTGACAGCACGCAATTATGAAGGTGCTGCTCTTGATGCTGAAAACGCTAAATTTATCAATACCTTGATTAACAGCGGTATTAAAGAACTGAACAATTTGCAAGTCGGTCAGGCTAACGTCATCCTTCAGGTAATGGACAAGAAAGCCATGAAAGATAAATATCAGGTAGCAATCATCAAACGTCCGGTAGAATTCAGCAAAGAAACTTACAATAAGGCATACAATGATTTCAGCCAGTTCGTAGCACAGAACACTACTATGGATAAGATTGTAGCCAATGCAGAAGACAACGGTTATCGTTTGTTAGAACGTGCTGATTTCCGTAGCGGTGAACACTATGTAGGTGGTGTGAAAGGTACTCGCGACGCATTGAAATGGATCTTTGCTGCTAAAGAAGGTGAAGTATCTCCCTTGTATGAATGTGGTGAAAACGACCACTTGATGGTAGTTGCACTTGAAAAGATAAATCCTGCCGGCTACCGTAACATCAATTTGGTGGCAGATATGCTGAAAGCCGAAATTATCAAAGATAAGAAAGCTGAAAAGATTATGGCAGAATTGAACGGTGCAGACATTAATAAAGCCAAGAGTGCTGCAAATGCAGTGAGCGATACTGTAAAACACATCACTTTTGCAGCACCCGCTTATGTTTCTATTACTCGTGCCAGCGAACCTGTATTAGGTGCTTTTGCTAGTAAAACTGAGGTAAACAAGACTACTGCTCCCATCAAGGGTAATGCAGGCGTGTATGTAATGCAGATTATCAATAAAGACAAGAGTGCCGAAACATTCGATGCTAAAACAGAAGAAAGCAATTTGGAAAATATGGCAGCACGCTATTCAAACAGCTTCATCAGCGACTTATATAAGAAAGCAGAAGTAAAAGATGACCGCTACTTATATTTCTAAGTCTATCCTCGTCTAAATCATAAATGGAAAGGGAAGTGTGTCAAAACTCCCTTTTTATCGAAATCACCCTCGCCACAGGTCGTTGTGGCGAGGGTGATTTTTAGTTTATGAGAGCTTCGACATACCCTCCTTTTTTGAGTTTACAAGAAACACAATCATCACACTATTATAATATAAAAGGGGATGTGTCAAGGTCGTTTGACACATCCCCTTTTCCACTTAAGGCGGAATATATTAATTATTCTCAGGGCGAAGTTTACGAACTGTAACGGCAGTCTGCCACATTTCACTTTCGCGCAATGCTTTCAACTCTTCTTCCAACTTTTCGCGATAATCGGGTTTAGAGTTAGAGTCGATAGAAATCTGAGCTTCGTTACCGGTCTTCACGCTGTGATACAGTTTTTCAACCACAGGCTTGATAGCATCGTGGAACGGAGTCATCCAGTCCAATGCACCGCGCTGGGCAGTAGTAGAACAGTTAGCATACATCCAGTCCATACCATTCTTTGCAAACAGCGGCATCAATGACTGAGTCAGTTCTTCCACAGTTTCGTTGAATGCTTCAGAAGGAGTATGTCCGTTTTCACGCAACACTTCATACTGTGCCAGCAACAATCCCTGAATAGCACCCATCAATGAACCGCGTTCACCTGTCAAATCCGAAGTAGCTTCACGCTGGAAAGTAGTCTCAAACAAATAGCCGGAACCGATACCGATACCCAAAGCGATAGTACGTTCGTAAGCCTTACCGGTTACATCCTGATAGATGGCGTATGAAGAGTTCAAGCCGCGACCTTCGAGGAACATGGTACGCAATGAAGTACCCGAACCTTTGGGGGCAACCATGATTACGTCAACATCGGCAGGAGGAACCACACCTGTACGGTCGCTCCAAGTAATGGCAAAACCATGAGAGAAATAAAGAGCCTTACCCGGAGTAAGACAAGGTTTAATAGTGGGCCATACAGACATAACAGCTGCATCAGACAACAGACACATAATAATGCTTGCTTTCTGGCAGGCTTCTTCAATGCCGAACAGAGTTTCTCCCGGAACCCATCCGTCAGCAACCGCTTTTTCATATGTTTTTCCCGGACGCTGACCAACGATTACATTAAAACCATTGTCACGCAGGTTCAAAGACTGCCCCGGACCCTGTACACCATAACCGATTACAGCGATTGTTTCATCTTTCAATACTTCACGTGCTTTTTCCAAAGGAAATTCATCGCGGATAACTACAGTTTCTGTAACACCGCCAAAATTCAATTGTGCCATTTTTAAAACTAATTTTTACGGACAGCACTACGCCATCCTATTATTATTAAATTAAATCAATATCACTTTACTGCGAACGACTACTTCCGTACCGTTCTTTCTTACTTCTATGTCATACTCTCCCTCTCCCACTTCCTCACGATAGAAACTCAAAGTATCGCCATAATAACTTTCGGCCACGTATGCCATTTCAAAACGCTTTACCCGCTTTTCCTTGAATACTTCGATGGGAAACAAATCGAGGATGTGTTCGATATACTTAATACTGTTTACATGCCCGTTGATGTCGATATCACTGTATTTTGTCCGATACTCCACAAGAGGTGTCTTCTCGGTCACTTTGATGCGACCGGGCTTGGAGATAGGGCAATCTTTATCACACACATAGTCGGTGATGCTCCCTCCGTGAAGAGTCAGCAGATCGGCAGGTTTACGAGTTTCCATACTTATCATCGCCCACACCGAACGGGCATAGCCCACTGCATTCCCCTCGTGGTCAAGAATGGCAAAGTTACGGTCGGTAAAAAGGCGATAAACATTCTCCACCCACGTCTGAATACTGAAAGACTCATACTCGCAAGGCATCTCCTCCAACTCAATAGCCAAACGGGAAAGTACCCATGTATAATGGTTCTCATTCAATGTGGCAATACCGAATCCACGGTCGGCGGCATGAAATCCGGCACAATTCAACAGATGATTCCCCAATACACTCATTGTCAGTTTTCCGGTGAAATCGCAATGAAAAGGCTCTGCCACAAACTTGTACGTTCCAACTTTATTGTCACTCATTACAGCTCCTTTCTTTCCTTCTGTTGACGATATTTTTCCTCACGCTGTGTAAGATACTCATTGACACGCTCAAAGCAGCTGGTAGTGATAGCCACACGCCCCGAACGGACAAACTGCAATACGCAACCCAATGCCTGCAACTCCTCATACAGAGAAGTGATTTCCTCTGTCATTCCTGCCTTCTCGACAATAGCAAAGACAGGGTTCACTTCCACAATGCGTGCATTGTAACGGCGGATTACTTTCGATGCGATGGGATTGGACTGAAACTCAGGTATGGACACCTTATAGAGTGCTATCTCATGCAGAAAGATTTCGTCATCAGTGAAATAATGCGCCTGCAATACATCGATTTTCTTTTCTATCTGCTTCACCACCTTTTCAATAATATCCTTGGTAGTCCACACTGTAATAGTGTATTTATGTACTCCTTTGATAGAAGAAGCCGAAACATTGAGACTTTCTATATTAATCTGCCGGCGGGTAAACACAGCAGTAATCTGGTTCAGCAAACCGGCAATATTTTCCGAATGAACGATTAATGTATATAATGTCTTATCCATAAGCTTACTCTTTTAACATTCTAACAACATCTGGTTTACCGAACTTCCCGGAGGTGTCATCGGCAACACATTACCTTCCTCTATCACACAAGCTTCCAAAAGGAACGGACCTTCGGTGGTCAGCATTTCATGGATGGCATCCTGCAACTCTTCCCGCTTCATCACACGCCGGGAAGGAATCTCGTAGGCTTCGGCTATTTTCATGTAATCCGGATTCAACATCGGTGTAAACGAGTAGCGGCGGCCGAAGAACATCGCCTGCCACTGACGAACATTGCCCAGATAATTATTGTTCAGCAAAATAATCTTTACCGGAGCTTTCTGTTCCATAATGGTCCCCAGTTCCTGAAGATTCATCTGCAATCCTCCGTCACCCATAAACACGCACACAGTGCGGTCAGGACGACCGAAAGTGGCCCCGATTGCAGCAGGAAGACCAAAGCCCATGGTTCCCAATCCGCCGGAAGTAACAATACTACGATTCTTGCTATACTTAAAGTAACGTGCCGCCATCATCTGGTTTTGTCCTACATCGGTCACCAAAATAGCTTCGTGATGCGAAGCCTCGCTCACAGCACGAACCACCTCGCCCATATTCAGCGCACCTTCACAAGGATGAATCTCCTTCCTGATTACCTGTTCATATTCCGTCTTTTCATATTCGGCAAAGCTATCAATCCATTCGGTATGTTCATTTTCGCCGATAAGTTGCGTCAATATAGCAAGTGTCTGCTTGCAATTACCCAAGACAGGCACATCCACCTTTACATTCTTATCTATTTCCGATGAATCGATATCCAGATGAATGATCTTTGCTTGTCGGGCGTATGTATCAAGTTTGCCGGTCACACGGTCATCAAAACGCATTCCCACGGCTATCAACACATCACATTCATTGGTCTTGACATTCGGACCGAGATTACCGTGCATACCCAGCATACCTTTATTGAGCCTGTGGTCGGTAGGCAAGGCAGAAAGTCCCAGCAAAGTGCATCCGCAAGGCATATCGGCTTTCTCGACAAAGGCACGCAATTCATCTTGTGCATTACCAAGCTCCACTCCCTGACCGACCAAAACCAATGGTTACGAGCACCGTTTATCAGTTCGGCAGCTTCCTGAAGACACCCTTTATCCGGGTTGGGCTCAGGATCATAACTACGGATAAAATCAAGCCTCATCGGTTCATAGTCCACCATTTCTACCTGAGCATTCTTGGCAAAGTCCAGCACAACAGGACCGGGACGTCCGCTTTTGGCAATATAAAAAGCGCGTGCCACTGCCCAAGCCACATCCTCTGCCCGACGAATCTGATAGCTCCATTTGGAGATAGGTTGAGTGATACCCACCAAATCAACCTCCTGAAACGCATCTGTTCCCAAGAACGAAGCCCCCACCTGTCCGGCAATCACCACAATAGGCGTACTGTCAATCATGGCATCAGCAATGCCGGTGATAGTATTCGTGGCACCGGGACCGCTGGTAACCAGACAGACTCCCACTTCACCCGACACGCGGGCAAAACCTTGTGCCGCATGAGCAGCTCCTTGTTCGTGACGAACCAATATATGATTTAATGTATCTCGATGATGATATAAAGCATCAAAAGTAGGCATGATGGAGCCTCCCGGATATCCGAAAAGAGTCTTTACTCCCTGATACTCCAAGGAACGCATCAAGGCCTCTGCTCCTGTTATTTGTTCTTTTGCCATATAATATCTATTCTTTTTTATTAGTCAATGATTCTCACACCGCCCTTGTCTGCCGAACTCACCATGGCAGCATAGGCTTTCAGACTCTTCGGTACATAGCGGTTGCGGGTCACCGGAGTCATGGGACGCGCCGCAAGCTCTTCATCGCTCAGTTTCACATTGATACTGCGGTTCGGAATATCGATTTCGATAATATCGCCATCCACTATCTTTCCGATGTTGCCGCCTGCGGCAGCTTCAGGAGAAATATGTCCGATACTCAATCCTGATGTACCTCCGCTGAAACGTCCGTCAGTAATCAAAGCACACTCCTTTCCAAGATGTTTTGATTTGATATAAGAAGTAGGATAAAGCATTTCCTGCATACCGGGACCACCTTTCGGCCCTTCGTGGGTAATTACTACGACATCACCACTGACCACCTTTCCTCCCAAGATACCCTCGCAAGCAGCATCCTGTGAATCAAACACCTTGGCCGGACCCGAAAACTTCCAGATACTTTCGTCCACTCCGGCTGTTTTCACCACACAACCGTCCTGAGCGATATTTCCCTTCAGTACAGCCAACCCACCGTCCTTGCTGTAAGCGTGTTCCAAGTCACGGATACAACCATTGGCACGATCGGTGTCGAGTTCTTTGTAAGCAGCATTCTGAGAGCCCAAAGTAATATTGAACTTATTACCCGGCGCACTAGAGTAAATACGTTTAGCCTCAGCATCCGGTTCATCTACGGTCACACTGTATTTTCTGATAGCATCGGCCAGTGTCATACCATCCACACGGTTCACATCCGTTTTCAACAGACCGCCTTTGGCCAGTTCACCTAATATATTAAGGATACCTCCCGCACGATTTACATCCTGAATGTGGTATTTCTGTGTATTGGGAGCTACTTTGCAAAGACAAGGCACACGACGTGAAAGCATATCGATGTCATCCATTTTAAAGTCCACTCCGCCTTCGTGGGCAATAGCCAACAGGTGAAGAACCGTATTGGTAGACCCTCCCATAGCTATATCCAGCGTCATGGCATTGAGAAAAGCATCACGCGTGGCAATGCTTCGCGGCAACACGCTGTCATCCCCTTCTTCATAATATTTATATGCATTCTTCACAATTAATGCGGCCGCATCTTTAAACAGCCGGGTACGGTTGGCATGAGTAGCCAGAATCGTTCCGTTTCCCGGCAGTCCCAATCCGATAGCCTCATTCAGACAATTCATAGAATTGGCGGTAAACATTCCCGAGCAACAGCCGCAACCGGGACAAGCATTATTCTCTATTTGAGCCACCTCTTCATCACTGACCGATGAATCTGCCGATTTAATCATCGCGTCAATCAAGTCGAGATGCCGGTTGTTCCATTCTCCTGCTTCCATCGGTCCTCCCGATACAAACACAGTGGGAATATTCAGCCGCATGGCCGCCATAAGCATACCCGGAGTAATTTTGTCACAGTTACTGATGCATACCATCGCATCCGCTTTATGGGCATTGACCATATATTCCACGCTGTCGGCAATGATATCCCGGCTCGGCAGTGAATAGAGCATCCCATCGTGCCCCATCGCGATGCCGTCATCGATGGCAATGGTATTAAATTCGGCAGCAAAGCATCCCAACTTCTCAATTTCAGCCTTCACCTGCTGACCTATCTCGTGCAAGTGCGTATGTCCGGGGACAAATTGCGTAAACGAGTTTACTATTGCAATAATGGGTTTTCCCATCATTTCTTTCTTCATGCCATTTGCCACCCAAAGGGCCCTTGCCCCAGCCATTCGGCGACCTTGTGTGCTATAAGAGCTTCGTAACTGATTTTTCATTTTATTCTATTGTCTAAAACGTCCTAACTTTCTTTTACTAAAAAAGCCTTTCTCATTCATGTGAGAAAGGCCTTCAAATATATCTTTATATGTACAACTACACATACACAACCTTTCTCACTCTCCCGGTGTAATCACCACGAAGCGAATAATATGCAGGACTGCCAGGTTATTTAGAGTAGTAACGTTCATATATCTTTTTTCTTTGTTGCTTTGATGAGTGCAAAGGTAAAGCGTTTTTCGTAACAAACCTGTCTCTTATACACATCTCCGAGCCCACGAGACATCTC
>ENA-OYYV01000736-OYYV01000736.1-human-gut-metagenome-genome-assembly--contig:-NODE-736-length-14257-cov-9.717434_pt1 | contig 14257 bp, 9 predicted proteins | sample MGYA00244069_ERZ653462 | MGnify/ENA primary metagenome ERZ653462 (study PRJEB26926, sample SAMN06165170) | human gut metagenome | biome: ENVO:00009003; feature: ENVO:2100002; material: ENVO:00002003...
CTTTGTTTGCAGAAATGGTCTTGTAACTTAAAGTATCCACTCTTAATTGTTTTTTTAAATGTTACTACTAAATGTTTTGCTTCACCACGAATTAGCCACCTCGGACAAAGGGAGATTAACTCGCTATGAATTAAATGCTTATCCTTATGAGATAATAATCGGCTTGCAAAGGTACGGATTTTCTTATAACTGGCAAACGTTTTCTTCTTTTTTTTAAATTGCACTTGGCTGATATACAATAAAAAGAAATTATCTTCCGGGGATAATCACACCACCCCGGAAGATAATTCAAAAGCTCCTTGCCTGTGTCCGCAAATGCCTATGGACAGAGATTTTCGGAAGTCACACCAAAGGACGCCGGACTTCAGTTATCGGACAATGTCTTCCGGAAACACCGACGGCATAGTCACCCGTTTCCATGTTTCGTGAAACCAGGTGTTCAGCTCATTTCCGTTCAAATCTTTTTCGATAAAATACTTCAGGTACATCACACCGCCCGCACCCATTTCAAACTCAAGGACATTATCCTTATTGTCCAGCATGGGCAAGTGGATATTCTTCTCAATGCTCTCCTTGTAGGCAGCCGCCGATATTTGCCGGTACGTGCCATATCCTGTGATAATGGCGTCCGTACCAGGGCGTATCGTAAAGTTAACGATGCGTCCGTCGTCACTCAGCACCTTGAACGTATTACTCGGCTTCAGCACTCCGGGAATATCCGGATTTTCAGACACATAATGACATAACTGCCAAATACCTTGCAGATGCACAGGCGCAAAAGCGGCCTTATCCTGCGCCCGGACTCCTGTTACCGCAAGCAGCACCACTGCCAGCATGGTAAAGAAATAATTCTTTTTCATATTCGTATGATATTGGTTAACGTCATGCCATTCCTGCTGACACAAATATAAAGATTTATTTTGAGAAAATAACAATTTATCCTATAAAAAAAGACCCGCATAAACTTCTATTTATGCAGGTCTTTCCACCGAATATTATATTTCGCTTTGCGCCGATTAGAATTCTGCGTTACGCGGAGTGCGAGGGAACGGTATCACGTCACGAATATTAGTCATACCGGTCACAAACAGCAGCAGACGCTCGAACCCAAGTCCGAAACCGGAGTGGGGACATGTACCGAACTTACGGGTATCAAGATACCACCACATATCCTTCATCGGAATATGAAGCTCTTCGATGCGGTTCATCAGCTTGGCATAATCGGCCTCACGCTCGGAACCGCCGATTATCTCTCCAATCTTCGGGAAGAGCACATCCATGGCACGCACCGTCTTGCCGTCTTCGTTCTGCTTCATATAGAACGCCTTGATCTCCTTCGGATAATCCGTCAGGATAACCGGACGTTTGAAGTGTTCTTCCACCAGATAGCGCTCGTGCTCGGAAGCCAAGTCAACCCCCCAGTATACAGGGAACTCAAACTTATGACCTTTGGCAACGGCCTCTTCCAGTATCCTGATACCTTCCGTATAGGGCAAGCGAACGAAACTCTCTTTCAAAACACCTTGCAGACGCTCCACCAAGCCCTTATCAAACATATCATTCAGGAACTTCACATCATCGGCACAGTTATCCAAGGCCCACTGCACACAGAATTTGATGAATTCTTCCGCCAGATCCATGTTATCGGTAATATCATTGAACGCAACTTCCGGCTCAACCATCCAGAACTCCGCCAAGTGACGGGGAGTATTGGAGTTTTCCGCGCGGAACGTGGGTCCGAACGTATAGATAGCACCCAGCGCCGTAGCCGCAAGCTCGCCTTCCAACTGGCCGGAAACCGTCAGGCTTGCCTGTTTTCCGAAGAAGTCGTCATCGTAGATAATGGAACCGTTCTCATCTTTCTTCAAATCATAGAGGTTCATCGTAGTGACCTGAAACATTTGTCCGGCGCCTTCGCAGTCGGAACCTGTAATGATAGGCGTATGGAAATAGAAGAACCCTTTCTTATGGAAGAATTCATGAATGGCAATGGCCATATTGTGACGAATACGGAATACAGCGCCGAACGTATTCGTACGCGGACGCAGGTGGGCAATCTCACGAAGGAACTCCATGGAATGTCCTTTCTTCTGCAAAGGATACGTATTGTCGCAAGTACCCAGCACTTCTATTTCGCGAGCCTGGATTTCAGCTTTCTGACCGGAACCCACCGACTCCGTCAACACACCGTTCACGCTCAGACAAGCACCTGTGGTAATATCCTTCAGCATCTCCTCGTCGAAATTTGCCAGATCCACCACAATCTGCACATTATTTATTGTAGAACCGTCATTCAGCGCGATAAAATTAACTTGCTTACTACCTCTGCGGGTGCGAACCCAGCCTTTCACGTTGACCATAGCGCCAAAATCTTCACGCTTCAGCAGGTCAACAATCTTTGTTCTACTGATCTTTTCCATAAAACAGTTATTATACCTTGATTATATATATATTATTCGAAAGAGCCCATGCGCAGGAAGTTCACCTCTTGTTCTGTGAGATAACGCCATTCACCGCGACGCAAGCCTTTCTTGGTTAAGCCGGCAAAAAACACACGATCCAGTTTTACCACCTTATATCCCAGCGACTCAAAAATACGGCGCACGATACGGTTCTTACCGGAATGAATTTCTATGCCCACTTCATCTTTCTTAAAATCATCTGTGTAGCTGATAGCATCTGCCTGAATCTCACCGTCGTCCAGCTGGATACCGGCCGCAATCTGCTCCATATCGGCCTTGGTCAGATTTTTATCCAAGTGCACATGATATATTTTCTTTTTCAGATATTTGGGATGAGTCAGCTTAGAAGCCAAGTCACCGTCATTGGTGAGCAACAGCACGCCCGTAGTATTACGGTCCAGACGGCCCACCGGATAGATACGCTCGCTGCAAGCGCCTTTCACCAAGTCCATTACGGTGCGGCGTGCCTGCGGATCATCGGAAGTCGTCACCGTATCTTTCGGTTTGTTCAGCAGAACATATATCTTGCGTTCGATGCTGACAGCCTGATCGTGGAACTTCACCTCATCACCGCGTTTGATCTTCGTACCTAATTCGGTCACCACTTCTCCGTTCACAGACACCACACCGGCTGTAATAAACTCATCCGCCTCGCGACGTGAACACACACCGGCATTCGCCAGAAACTTATTCAAACGGATCGGTTCATTCGGATCGACAAACTGCTCCTTGTATTCTATCTGCTTCTTCTTGCTATACTTGGCATTGGGATCATAATCCGCCGTACGACGGATCGGACGGCTGTAACTATCCCTGTTGCCATAAGAACGCTGGGGACGGTCACCACCTTCGCCATTGTAACGGGGACGGTAAGGACGGTCGCCACCGGCATTGTTGCCGTAAGAGCGCTGAGGACGATCGCCGCCTTCGCTGTTGTAACGGGGACGGTAAGGACGGTCGCCACCGGCATTGTTGCCATAAGAACGCTGAGGACGGTCGCCGCCTTCGCTGTTGTAGCGGGGACGGTAAGGACGGTCGCCACCGGCATTGTTGCCATAAGAACGCTGAGGGCGGTCGCCATTCTCTCCATTCGGGTTAAAACGCGGGCGATAAGAACGGTCGCTGCTATAAGCACGTTGCGGGCGATCCCCATTTTCATTATTAAATCTCGGACGATAAGGGCGGTCCCCATTTTCACGATTATAAGACGGACGGTTGTAACCTCCCTCTCTGTTAAATTGGTTACCATCACGGCCGGCGCCTGAATTCTCTTCTGAAGAAGAGGCATCACGCCAAGTTTCATTTTCTGTACTCATTGTTTTTTATTCGAATAAAATTAAACCTACTGGCCTCACGGCCATTCTTTCTTTATCTCTAATTACCTTCTTTTACGTTAGCTTATAAACAATCCCCGGAACAAAAAGTTGAGATTCTTCCGGGCTTCTCTTGTCACTTCTTAAAGTCCCGTATACGTATGGGGAGTAATCGCACGCAATTCCTTCTTTATGTCCTCGCTCACATTCAATTCTTCTATGAATTCCTTGATTGAGCTCTCCGTAATCGCCTGATTGGTACGTGTCAACGCTTTCAGCGCTTCATAAGGATGCGGATATGCCTCGCGGCGCAGGATTGTCTGAATGGCCTCGGCCACCACACTCCAGCAATTATCCAGATCGCGGTAGATAGCCGTTTCGTTCAGCAACAGCTTACGCAATCCTTTCAGTGAGCTTTGGATAGCGATTATAATATGCCCGAACGGAACACCCACGTTACGCAATACGGTGGAGTCGGTCAGGTCGCGCTGCAGACGTGACACCGGCAATTTCACCGCCAGATGCTCAAGGATGGCATTTGCTATGCCCAGGTTGCCTTCGGCATTCTCAAAGTCAATGGGATTCACCTTATGCGGCATCGCACTTGAACCAACCTCCCCGGCTTTAATCTTCTGTTTGAAGTATTCCATGGAGATATATTGCCAGAAGTCGCGATTCATATCGATCATCACCGTATTGATACGTTTCATCGCGTCGAAAACTGCCGACAGATTATCATAATTGGATATCTGGGTTGTATATTCCTCACGCTCCAGCCCCAGCTTCTCAGCGACAAACCTGTTGCCGAAAGCCTTCCAGTCATATTCCGGATAGGCCACATGATGCGCATTGTAATTACCCGTAGCTCCACCAAATTTAGCGGTTAACGGACATGCCTTCAATGCGGCCAACTGGCGCTCCAGACGATACACAAACACCATCACCTCTTTTCCCAAACGGGTAGGAGAAGCCGGCTGCCCATGCGTTTTGGCAAGCATCGGGATGTTCGCCCACTCTTCCGCGTATGTGCGGAGCTGGGCAATCAGCTCTTCTATCTGGGGATAATACACCTGTTCCAGCGCTTCTTTTACAGACAAAGGAATAGAGGTATTGTTAATATCTTGCGAAGTCAGTCCGAAATGGATAAACTCTTTATAGTCGTCCATACCGCCCAACTTGTCAAATTCTTCTTTCAGGAAATATTCCACAGCCTTCACGTCGTGGTTAGTCACGCTTTCAATCTCCTTGATGCGTCCGGCATCGGCTTCGGAAAAGTTACGGTAGATATTTCTTAATGTCTCGAATACACCCTTGTCCACCCCTTTCAACTGCGGCAAAGGCAGTTCACACAAGGTGATAAAATATTCCACTTCAACCTGTACACGATATTTTATCAGTGCAAATTCTGAGAAATAGGCAGCCAAAGCATCTGTCTTGCCCCTGTAACGACCGTCAATCGGAGAGATTGCGGTAAGTAAATCAAGTTCCATACGTCGTATTATATGATAATTATCGGGCTGCAAAATTACGGCTTTTTTCCGAGTAATCAGGCATAAAGAGGAAATAAATTAAAAAAATGAGCCTGTAAGACAAAAAAAACGGCTTCACATCTTACGATGCAAAGCCGTAAAAAAGTTTCAAAAACCTGTGGGCGTTGACGGATTCGAACCGCCGACCCTCTGCTTGTAAGGCAGATGCTCTGAACCAGCTGAGCTAAACGCCCGTACACTTCCGTTTCAAAAGCGATGCAAAGGTACAGCTTATTTTGAAACTACCAAAACTTTAGCCATCTATTTTGCAAGTTTTTTTTCATACACTACTAAGTATTACTGAAATTCAAGCAATTAGCTTTATTCTTTTTTTGCTTCATTTTTGCGGATCACTTTTGCCGGATTACCCACCGCCACACAATCGGACGGAATATCTTTGGTCACCACGCTCCCCGCGCCGATAATACACCGGTCGCCAATCGTCACTCCGGGACAAATAACAGCGCCTCCGCCAATCCAGCAATCCTCACCAATCGTCACCGGATAAGCATATTCCTGCTCCACACGCCGCTCCAAATAATCAAGCGGATGCTGAGGAGTATAAATCTGCACATTGGGACCGACCAGCGTATATGCTCCGATCGTGATATACCCCCCGTCCAGAAACGTACAGTTGGAATTGATAAACACATGTTCCCCAAGACGGATGCCGTCGCCATGATCGCAACAGAAAGGCGGCCAGATTGTGACAGAGGCGGGAATACCGGGTATCAAATCCTCCAATACCCTCCGAAACTCCTCATCATACCCGTCCATGCGGTTCAACTTCAACAGCAGTTTCTTTGCACGTTTAAAACGTTCCTGGATTTCCGGGGAAGAGGTATTCGCCAGTTGCGAACTCCGCATTTTATCTACTTCATTCATATCCATTATATATATATTCTTCGGCATGCACCAATCATCAATTTATGGAAAGCGGACATCCCGGCTAAAGGATGTCCGCCCCATTACAATCGTATATCAGCAGAATTATTTATACTCCTGCCAGCTCTTAATCTGAATATCTTCCATCTTCATCTCGCAGAACGCTTCAATGAAAGCACCTGCCAGACGGGCATTCGTAATCAAAGGAATGTTATGATCGATAGCGCCGCGGCGAATCTTGTAACCGTTGGTCAGCTCGCGCTTAGAATGGTTCTTCGGAATATTCACAATCAGGTCGAACTTATGTTCGGCAATCATCGTCATTACATTGTTTTCCGCATCGGCACGTTCATCCGGCCAGAACACAGCCTCGGTGTTCACGCCATGTGCGTTGAGGAACGCAGCGGTACCTGCCGTAGCGTAGATCTTATACCCCTTGGCAAAGAGCATACGGCTGGCATCCAGCAAATCCACTTTCGATTTCATTGCACCGGAAGAGAACATAACGCCTTTCTCCAAAGAAGGAATCTTGAAGCCGGTGGCAATCATGGAGTTCAGCAATGCTTCGGAGAAGTCGTCGCCGATACAGCCCACCTCGCCCGTAGAGGACATGTCCACGCCCAATACCGGGTCTGCCTTATGCAGACGTGAGAAGGAGAACTGAGACGCCTTTACGCCGATCCAGTCGATGTCAAACGCCGACTTGTCCGGACGGGAATAGGGAGCATCCAGCATGATCTTCGTAGCAGTCTCGATGAAGTTGCGTTTCAGCACCTTAGACACGAACGGGAAGCTACGCGAAGCACGCAAGTTACATTCGATGACCTTCACCTCGTTGTTACGTGCCAGGAACTGGATGTTGAAAGGACCGGAAATGTTAAGTTCCTTTGCTATCTGACGGCTGATCTTCTTGATACGGCGTGCCGTAGCAAAGTAGATCTTCTGCGCCGGGAACACCAGCGTAGCGTCACCGGAGTGCACACCGGCAAACTCCACGTGCTCGGAAATGGCATATTCCACCACCTCACCGTTCTGTGCCACAGCATCAAACTCAATCTCCTTTGTATTCTGCAAGAACTGAGACACCACCACCGGATACTCCTTAGAAACCTCGGCGGCCATTTTCAGGAAGTTTTCCAGTTCTTCTTCATCGTAGCACACATTCATCGCAGCGCCGGAGAGCACATACGACGGACGCACCAATACAGGATAACCCACTTTTTCAACGAATCCTTTCACGTCTTCCAGGCTGGTCAGTTCCTGCCATGCCGGCTGGTCAATGCCAAGCTGGTCGAGCATGGCAGAGAATTTGTTGCGGTTTTCTGCGCGGTCGATAGAGATGGGAGAAGTACCCAGCACAGGCACCGACTGGCGGTGGAGCTTCATGGCAAGGTTGTTCGGAATCTGTCCGCCTACGGACACGATTACGCCGCGCGGCTGTTCAAGGTCGATGACGTCGAGTACACGTTCAAAAGAAAGTTCATCGAAGTACAGGCGGTCGCACATGTCGTAGTCGGTGGACACCGTTTCAGGGTTGTAGTTAATCATGATTGACTTGTAACCCAGCTTGCGTGCCGTTTGGATAGCGTTCACAGAACACCAGTCGAACTCTACGGAAGAGCCGATGCGGTAAGCGCCCGATCCCAGTACAACTACCGATTTCTCGTTTTTATAATAGTTCACATCATATCCCTGTACGGCATACGTCATATAGAGGTAGTTCGTCAGTTCCGGATGTTCGGAAGCAACGGTATTGATGCGCTTCACAGCCGGGAGAATACCCAACTCCTTGCGGCGGGCGCGTACCATAAGGTTCTCTTTTTCCATATTGCCTTCCGGGCTCAGCACGAAACGCGCAATCTGGAAGTCGGAGAAGCCGAGTACCTTTGCTTCGCGCAGCACGTCAGCCGGAATGTCTTCCACCTTATTATATTGTGAAAGTTTATTTTTATAGTCTACGATATTCTTCAATTTGCCGAGGAACCAGGGATCGATCTTTGTCAGTTCGAAGATGCGGTCAATGCTATACCCCTTCTCCAAAGCCTGGGCAATGGCAAATACACGCAGGTCGGTGGGGTGAGACAGTTCATGGTCCAAATCATCGAATTCCACACCGTCGTTACCCACAAAGCCATGCATACCTTGTCCTATCATACGCAAGCCCTTTTGGATGATTTCTTCGAAAGAGCGGCCGATAGACATGATTTCGCCCACTGACTTCATGCTCGAACCGATTTCGCGTGATACCCCCGCAAACTTCGTCAAGTCCCAACGCGGGATTTTGCAGATCAGGTAATCCAGTTGCGGAGCCTCGTAAGCCGAATTGGGAGTTCCCATTTCACCGATCTGGTCGAGCGTATAGCCCAACGCAATCTTGGCGGCAACGAAAGCAAGCGGATAGCCGGTGGCCTTGGATGCCAGTGCGGAAGAACGCGATAGACGGGCATTCACCTCAATCACGCGGTAGTCGTTGGTTTCGGCATTGAATGCGTACTGTATATTACATTCGCCCACGATGCCGAGGTGGCGGATACATTTCGTAGAAAGTTCCTGCAACATTTTCACCTGTTCGTCGGTAAGCGAGCAGGTAGGCGCAACCACGATGGACTCACCCGTATGGATGCCCAGCGGATCGAAGTTTTCCATGCTTGCTACGGTGAAGCAGTGGTCGTTGGCATCGCGGATCACCTCAAATTCAATCTCTTTCCAGCCCTTCAAGGACTCTTCCACCAGAATCTGCTTGGAGAAAGCAAAAGAGCTCTCGGCCAGTTTCAGGAATTCCTCCTCGTTGGCACAGATACCGCTGCCCAGTCCGCCCAAGGCATAAGCCGAACGCACCATTACGGGGTAACCGATTTTGCGGGCGGCGGCGAGGGCGTCTTCCATGCTTTCCACAGCTTGGCTGACGGGCGTCTTCATCTCTATTTCGTCCAGCTTCTTCACAAAAAGGTCGCGGTCTTCGGTGTACATGATAGCCTCTACGGAGGTTCCCAGCACACGTACGCCGTATTTATCTAAAACGCCGTTGGTATAGAGTTCCGCACCACAGTTCAGTGCGGTCTGTCCGCCAAAAGCTAACAAAATGCCATCCGGATGTTCTTTCTTGATGATTTCCTCTACAAAATAAGGAGTCACCGGCAAGAAATAAACCTGATCGGCAATACCTTCCGATGTTTGGATTGTAGCAATGTTCGGGTTCACCAATACCGAACTTATACCCTCTTCACGCAAAGCCTTCAAAGCCTGCGAGCCGGAATAGTCAAACTCTCCCGCCTGACCGATCTTGAGCGCACCTGAGCCCAAAACAAGCACTTTCTTCAAATTCTTTTCCATATCTCTTTTGTTATCTATGTAAGTTCACTTTTTACGTTCTTCCCACCTATACAAAAAAAATGCGTTACCCCGATTAAGGATTAACGCATTACCAAAGAACTAAAAATATTGTTTTCGGAAAAAGAGAAACCGACGGCTAACGAATGAAATTCATTCGAACGAAGGTTGTATGTACTTCTCATTTCCTGCGATTGCATAACTGTCTTTAAAATTTGTGCAAAGTAACGACTTATTTACGATTTGAGCAAATTAATCAAAGAAATAAATTTCTTATCCGAAAAGAATAGTTACATTTGTAACAATGCAGTCTTAGAATCAAGCTTTCATTTATAGGAATTAAGCTTTCATTTATAAAAATCAAACTTTCATTCTTGAAAATCAAAGCTTGATTCTAAGACTGCATCGCTACAATAAGAACTTCATAATACAAGGGAAAGATGTCTGCACAGTAATATAATGAAAGAAATGCCCGATATTCATGGAGCGGACAAGGCTCCCGGCACAGAGCATGGCTTCCGCCGTTTAATTTTTAGGGCAATGCACTGCATTAGATGAAAATAATGGTATCTTTGCATTCCGTTACAACAGACAGGATTTTATAAGGAAAAAATAATAAATACAGATATGGCAAAAGAAAAAATCATCCTTACGGGCGACCGGCCCACAGGACGCCTGCACATCGGACATTATGTAGGCTCATTGAGACGCAGAGTGGAGTTGCAGAACTCCGGACTGTATGACAAGACATTCGTGTTCATAGCCGATGCACAAGCATTGACAGACAACATGGAGAACCCTGAGAAAGTTCGTCAGAACGTTATTGAAGTGGCACTCGACTATCTGGCATGCGGACTGGATCCGGCAAAGAGCACCATCTTCATCCAGTCGCAAATACCGGAACTGTGCGAACTCACATTCTACTATATGGACCTCGTCACCGTATCACGCCTGCAGCGCAACCCGACGGTGAAGACGGAAATCCAAATGCGCAACTTCGAGACGAGCATCCCGGTAGGTTTCTTCACCTACCCCATCAGCCAGGCTGCGGACATTACGGCCTTCCGCGCCACCACCGTTCCCGTAGGCGAAGACCAGGAACCGATGATTGAGCAGGCCCGCGAAATCGTACGCCGCTTCAACTTCATCTACGGCGACACACTGGTAGAGCCTGAAATCCTTCTGCCGGACAACGCAGCCTGCCTGCGCCTGCCGGGAACAGACGGAAAAGCCAAGATGAGCAAGTCACTGGGCAACTGCATCTACCTTTCCGACACAGCCGACAAGGTGCAGAAGAAAGTGAAAAGCATGTACACCGACCCCAACCACCTGCGCGTGCAGGATCCGGGCAAGATTGAGGGCAATACCGTATTTACTTATCTGGACGCCTTCTGCCGCCCCGAACATTTTGAACGTTACCTGCCCGACTACCCCTCTCTGGAAGAATTGAAGGCGCACTACCAACGTGGCGGACTGGGCGACATGAAAGTGAAAGGTTTCCTCAACAACATCATGCAGGAGACGTTGGAACCGATTCGTAATCGCCGCAAGGAGTTCGAAAAGGACATTCCCGCCATCTACGAGATGCTGAGAAAAGGTTGCGAAACAGCACGCGAAACAGCCGCCGCAACATTGGACGATGTGCGTCGCGCCATGAAAATCAACTATTTTGACGACGCGGAACTGATTGCGGAACAAGTGAAAAAGTTCAGCGCAGAATAAAGGTTTCACCACAGAGGAGACAGAGTTTCGCAGAGGATTCTTCCTTTAATCCTGTACCCTCTGTGGTAAAAAAGCATACAAGAAAGGGCTGTACCCGTCACCGGATACAGCCCTTGTTCTTTTCCATTATTTATCTGTTAGTTAGCAGATTTCACCAGTACCACACGATTCAGGATGGGCTGTCCGAACTTGTCAACACCACCGTCGGCAGAAATCTTCAGGCGGTCGGCAGAGATTCCGTAGTCCTTCACCAAAACATCCACTACTGCCTGTGCACGTTTCAAGCTCAACTCCTTGTTGAACTCAGGAGTACCTGTGGCAGAGTCGGCATAACCGTTTACGGTGTAAGTCGCGTTCGGGAATTCCTGCATCTGTTTGGCCAGATAAGAGATGTTCATCACCTCACGCGGAGACACCTCGGCAGAACCTATATTGAAGAATACGGTGCGCGGCGCGATATTCGGATCGGTAACGACAACTTCGGTTTCAGCAACCTCTACCGGTCTGTTCTGTGCAGCGGTCAGAGCCGATTCGAGCTGTTGGTTGGCAGCAGCCATTTCAGCAATCTGCTGTTGCATGGCAGAGAGTTCAAGCGCTGAAATCAACTGCGGCATCGGACGGTTGAAACCGCGTTTCGGGAAGTGGTAGGTCAGACCGAGCGTTGCACTGAACACACCGTCATAACCCTTACCGGCAACTGTTCCGTCAAACTTGTCCTCAGTCCCCATTGCACTCAGTTCCAAATTAATGTCGATCGCATTCGAAATGCGGAAGCGGTTGATAATACCGGCGTTCACCGACAGGGCCTGACGATGGGGTTTGGTATAGTTATGAGTGATACCGGCACCCAAATAAGGAATTATTTCATATACGCGGTATTGATTGTAACCGCCAAACAAGGCATTCAGATTGAACATCACATCACCATGAAAGTTCATATACTCAAAGCGTTGCTTGTACGAACCGTTTTCACGTTGAGTGCCCTTTACATAATCGGCAAACGGATCCATCGTGAAACCTTTTGCTTGAAGACCGCTATACTGCAAACGCAATCCGAGACCCGGAGTAAACCATTTGCCGACAGAGATGTTCATCGTAGGACTGATGCGCTTGCCGAAGTCGCCCAACTGCTGGTCGTTATCTCCATACATCACCGATGCACCGCCTCCGATAGAAAAGAACCAGTTGCTCCAAAATGGATTTGTGATTACTTGGTACTTGTCCTGTACCTGAATAATGTCGACCTGTTCCACAACGACAGGTTTTTGCTGCGCCATAGCAGCAGAAGATACGCCGGCCAATGCCAGCAACATTAGAATCTTTTTCATATACCTAAAATAGTTAAGTTGGTTAATTAAATTCTTTATCATTCAAACTGATTAATTAACACCAGCAAAACTAAAAGGTTCTGAAAAAAAGATTTTTTTTTAAAGAGCCTGCTTAAAGATCACTTCAAAAACAGTTTTTCAATATCTTCTTCCTTAATGGTAGAAAGCACCGTACGTCCGTCAGGCGTATAATTAGGCGTGGCACAGGCAAACAGACTGTCTACGAGGTTGGACATTTCATCATTGCTCAACACCTGCCCGTAGACGATAGCCGCCGCGCGCGCCAATGTCAGCGCAAGGATTGTCCGGACTTCTTCTTTCACATCACTGCCTTTTTCCATAGCGGTATGCACCATATTACGCACCAACTCCACCGGATTCAGCCCTTCGATGCCGGAAGGGATGCCGTTGATAGCGTAACTGCCCCCGCCCAAAGGACTCAGGTCGAAACCTACTGCCGCCAAATCGTCCGACAGGCTCTCCAACACCGCCGCTTCGGAAGCCGGCAACTGGACGATCTCCGGGAACAACACGCCCTGAGACACCCCCTGCTTCTGGCGAATCTGGTTCATATAACGATCGAACAGCACCCGCACATGCGCACGATGCTGGTCTATCAGCATCAAACCGGATTTTACGGAAGTAAGAATAAAACGTCCTTTGAATTGCAGATGCTGCGCTCCCTTTTCCATGGGAGAGGACTCACCGGAATACAGAGAAGGAGACTGGGAAAGCTCAGAGGCAGGCTCTGTCACATCTGAGACGGTTGTCTCGAAATCAAGAGGTTCCTCCGCAGCAGGTTCGTTCATCTTGCTCGCCTTCTCCAAGCCGGAGTATAACCCTTCCCACTCCACACTTTGACGGGAATAGCTGCCCCCGCCGTAGGACGAAGCGGACGAAGTCTTGAAAGGATTGAAATCCGCATTATAATGAACTTTAGGCGGTTCGATAGGGCGACTCTGCTCGAATGTAGGGATGTCGGGCATCCCTTCCGTATCGAAATCGATGGACGGCACAGCATTGAACTTTCCAAGCGACTCCTTAACGGCAGCCGAAAGTATCTGCCAAATGGCCTGTTCGTTCTCAAACTTGATTTCTGTCTTTGTTGGATGAATGTTCACATCTATATTGGCTGGATCAACTTCAAAATAGATGAAGTAGGATATTTGCTCTCCGGCAGGAATCAGTTGCTCATAAGCGTCCATCACCGCTTTGTGGAAATAGGGGTGGCGCATGTAACGCCCGTTTACAAAAAAGTACTGGTGTGCACCTTTCTTGCGGGACGTCTCCGGCTTTGCAACAAAACCCGAAACCTTTATCATCGTCGTATCCACATCTACCGACAACAACTGCTGGTTCAACTTTTTGCCGAATACGGCAAGAATACGCTGCCGCAATGGCATGACAGGCAGATTGAACAACTCCGTATCATTGCTATACAGATAGAAAGCGACATCCGGATGCACCAAAGCAATACGCTCAAACTCCGCCAGGATATTGCTCAGCTCCGTCGAGTTCGCCTTCAGGAACTTGCGGCGGGCAGGGACATTGAAAAACAGGTTCTTTACGGAGAAATTGCTCCCCTTAGGACAGGACACAGCCTCCTGGCTCTCTACCTTAGAGCCGGCAATCAGCAACCGCTGTCTCTTATACACATCTCCGAGCCCACGAGACATCTCAGGATCTCG
>ENA-OYYV01000749-OYYV01000749.1-human-gut-metagenome-genome-assembly--contig:-NODE-749-length-14091-cov-5.015603_pt1 | contig 14091 bp, 8 predicted proteins | sample MGYA00244069_ERZ653462 | MGnify/ENA primary metagenome ERZ653462 (study PRJEB26926, sample SAMN06165170) | human gut metagenome | biome: ENVO:00009003; feature: ENVO:2100002; material: ENVO:00002003...
CAGCGTCAGATGTGTATAAGAGACAGCGCATATTCATGGTACACCTTCATGTGCTGGGACTTGTTGTAAATTACGTTCGCATACAAGTACGCAAGCTCTTTTTCGGAAAGTGTATTCTTATAATTCAGATACATCAATACCGACTGCGGTATCAGATCATATCTGGAGAAATTCATACTCTTGACAAAGCACTCATTCAGCCCGATAAATTTCAGGTTGCGTTCCACTGCATCCCGGTAGAACCGATGGTACTTGTTATCCAGTTTTCCTGCGCTGATCAGCATCGAGCAGATACTTGACAGCACCTCGTCACTCTTTTTCTTGGAGTAAATGCTATCCATGATCTCGAAAATCTTCGCATCAAACTGACGGAATGATGCCGCAAGCTGGATAAACGCCTCGATCACTTCGTCCGACAGATACTGGTGGCGCAATCCCCATCGGATCGTTGTAACCTCAAGATCTGTAATATGCTTCAGCAGCAACGGGTTGTTGTTTAAGACTTCGCAAAGCTCCATGTACATAAGCGGGCTGTTGTATCCCTGCTCATACAGGTTTTTAACTTCCCGGTACAAAGCGGTCTGATCGTTATTATAGGTATCATCCACAAACAGCAGCAACCAGAAATAGAAGATCTTGTCATCCTCTGTGTGGTAGCTTCTGCGAATCAGTTCCTTTGCCTGTTCGGTCGCACGGCGGTCCTTGCCAACCATCGCCTTCAGATATGCATAATAACAACTCTGCTTGTTGTTCATTCCAGAGTTATCGACATCCGCCTCGATACGCAGGAATTCTTGTTCTACCTTCTCTGTCTCTCCCTGCATAATGTTCATATGCATTGTTCCCAGACGGTACAGATCTTCCTCTGGTACATAGCGTGCCAGATTGTTAAATGCAAATAAGGTCGTGCTAATGTATTCCCGAAGCTGGATTCTGCCCATGCGGTAATCCATATATGTCGTAATCAAGCGCACCTGATTCGACTTAATCAGATGTGTTTTGCTGCCCGGTTTGGACACTTTTATCTCTTTTTCTGTCGGCTTGGACAGGTTAATCTCAATCTCGATTGTCTGGTAGACATTCTCGATAATGATTCTGCCGGATGTCACGCCGTCCGGAATATTCTCCGGTGAAATCAGTACATCCAAAGCATACAGATTGCCATAAAAATCGGCACTTGTAATCACCTTTCTCGCTGGAATAATGAAATCCTCGGTGGAGCGTACCGTTGAACTGCTGTAGCCCCATGTGTTTTTGCTGATGTTAATCGAAATCTTGGAAAGCTCCTCCGGGAACTCCAGATTGATCTTCGCCTTGGATACTGACAATGTCAGCGCACGTTTCTTGTGTACATAGACGAGGAACTCCTCCAAAGCCTGATTGACCGACTGGCTTTCCATCAGACTGTTGTAGATCTGCTTGATCACCGGATCGCGGTTGATAAATGTCCGCTTAAAATCATCGCGCACAAATACACGCGCCGCCTCTGCCCAGTTGCTCTCAGCGAGTGTCGCAAATTTGAAAAGATCATCGATCTTCTGATCTCCGTATTTTACATATGGTGTCGTGATATCAATATCATACAGAATCTTAAATTCTCCACCGTCCGTAATGACACTGATATGTCCTTTGTAATTTTTACCTGCTTCCAAACAGGTTGCATCGAATGTGAATCCGACATCAAAATTCTTCGCAATAAATGTATGCTGGTTGAACCGCAGCATATAGCGGCTATCATACACCATCGCTTTGATGACGTGGTCATTCGTGCTGTTCACCGTGAAGACACCTTCGTACAAAGTTCCCGATTCTATATTCAGTTTTAAAAACTTTTCTGATATCGCTACCTCAGGCCGGTCTACCTGAAATTCGCCCTTTGCGTAATGTTCTACTATCGCCTTCATGGTATCTCCTTTATTTCTCGGCTTCGTAATGAAAACCTACTTGTCATTCGTCTATTTAATAGGTATAATTATCGATATGAGGGTATAGTTCACCCACTATCCCCTTTTAACACATATCACATTATAACAAACCCCCTTTCTTTTTTCAAGACAGGGATATAAATGGTTTGTTTTCTAATTATTAGGAGGAAACTATGAGCAACGGACCACTTCGCATCGAACAGTATGAGACTGTGCGATATGACATAAATTGCAATCCACTCGGTGTCCCGGACAGCGTGACACGCGCGATCATGGAAAATATCAGCGCGGTCGGTCGCTATCCTGACACATACTACGACCCTTTACGGAACGCCATCGCTTCTTATGCCTGCTGTGCGCCAGAGCATTTGGTGCTTGGCAGCGGCAGCTCTGATCTGCTGCGTCTCTTTGTTGCACTTCTTGCACCAAAGAAGGCTTTACTGCCGATCCCATCAGCCACGGATTATGAACATGTATTATCCGTGTATGGTTGCGAAACAGACTTCTATGAGCTGGACATCAATCAGGATTACCATTTGGATATGGATGATTTTATTGCACACTTATCGGATACATACGATATTGTGATCCTCGGAAATCCAAACAATCCAACCTCCCAGCTTATATCAAAAGCAGATATCGAGAAACTTGCAGCCGCATGCAAGGAGCTTGGCATCGCACTTTTACTCGACGAAATGTACATTGAATTTACAGAGAACTATGAGCGTAACACTGCGATCTCTCTGGTAAATACCTATGACAACCTGATTATTTTGCGCAGCGTATCCAAATTCTTCTCTGTACCAGGACTGCGACTTGCTTATGCGATCATGAACAACGAAACAAACATGACGATCATCAATATGACCGCCACACCAAACAGCATTTCCTGTCTGACCGCAGCTGCCTGTACTGCTATGCTGGAGGATACCGCCTACATCCACGAATCGCACTCCCGCATCTTTACCGAGCGCAACCTGATCTACGCAGCAATGAATACAAACAAGAATCTGCGGTTGTTCAAACCGAGTGCAAACTTCGCGCTGATGCAGATTCTAAAAGAGGATGTCACTGCAAAATCCCTGCTGGCACATTGCAATCTGAAGGGCATTGTCCTTCGGAACTGCGAGAATTTTCACGGTCTGGATTCGCATTTTGTACGATTCTCAATCATGAATCCGATGCAGAACGACCTGATGGTAAATACAATTCTGGAACTGTTACGATAACACTTTTGAGCTTTCGCAAAACAAATTCACAGAAACCAAAAGAGCAGCTGGAACACATATCTGTTTCCAACTGCTCTTTTTGATTGTTATCGTATTGCTGTTATTTGCCCAGCTCTTTCTCACTCATTGCAAGTGCAGATGCGATTACTGCATCCATATCATAATACTTGTACTCGCCAAGACGTCCGCCGAAGATCACATGCTCCTCCTGCTCGCCAAGCTCCTTGTACTGCTGATACAGCGCGCCATTTTTCTCATCATTTACCGGATAATATGGCTCATCGCCCACCTTCCACTCAGAAGAGTATTCGCGTGAAACAACGGTCTTTGGCAGATCATTGCCTGCATCATCCTTGCCAAACTCGAACCATTTATGTTCGATGATACGTGTCCAAGGTGTCTCAGCATCTGTGTAGTTCACTGCCGCATTTCCCTGGAAGTTTGGCCTGTCTAAAAGTTCTGTCTCAAACCGCACGGAACGATATTCAAGCGCGCCAAGCTTATAATCAAAATAAGCATCAATGGCACCTGTATAGACAACCTTCTCTGCCATCGCATCATACTCTGCTTTGTTTGCAAAATAATCGGTAGAAACCTTTACTTCAATACCAGCCAGAAGGTTCTCCACCATCTTCGTGTAGCCGCCCATCGGAATACCCTGATACAGCGCATTGAAATAATTGTTGTCAAATGTCAGACGGACTGGCAGACGCTTGATGATAAACGCAGGAAGCTCTGTACATGGGCGTCCCCACTGTTTTTCCGTATAGCCTTTTACCAGCTTCTCATAGATATCTGTTCCAACCAGACTGATTGCCTGCTCTTCCAGATTCTTAGGCTCCGTGATACCAGCTGCCTTTTTCTGCTCTTCGATCTTTTCCGCTGCCTCTTCTGGCGTTACCACACCCCACATTTTATTAAATGTGTACATGTTAAACGGCAGGCTGTAAAGCTCGCCTTTGTAATTTGCAACCGGTGAATTCGTGAACCGGTTGAACTCTGCAAACTTCGTAATATAATCCCATACCTCTTTGTTGTTCGTGTGGAAGATATGCGCACCATATTTGTGTACATGGATACCCTCTACATCCTCTGTGTACACATTTCCGGCAATATGCGGACGCTTGTCAATCACAAGCACCTTTTTCCCTTTTTCCTTTGCCTGCTGTGCAAACACCGCACCGTAAAGTCCGGCACCTACCACTAAATAATCATACTTTTTCATGTTTATCCTCCTCTTAGCCTTTAATCTCTTCGAAATATATCTCTTGTATATACCTTTTCCTGCACATCGTCCAGCTCTGCGCTATAACGGTTTGCAAGAATTGCATCACACTGTTTCTTAAACTCTACCAGATCATTTACGATCTTGGAGCCAAAAAATGTCGTTCCATCCGGCAGTGTCGGCTCATATACGATTACACTCGCCCCCTTCGCCTTCACACGTTTCATCACGCCTTGAATCGAACTCTGACGGAAATTATCCGAATTTGATTTCATTGTGAGTCGATAGACACCAATCGTAACTTTTTTCTCACTTTCAGCATTCCATTCATTGTTCGCGCCATAGCTGTAATAACCGGCTTTTTCAAGCACGCGACCCGCAATAAAATCTTTCCGCGTCCGGTTACTCTCCACAATCGCCGTCATCATATTCTGTGGCACACTGTCATAATTCGCAAGCAGCTGCTTCGTATCCTTTGGCAGGCAGTACCCACCATAACCGAAGCTCGGATTGTTATACTGTGTTCCGATTCTCGGATCCAGGCACACACCATCAATAATTGCCTGGGTATCCAGCCCTTTCATCTCTGCATAAGTATCTAACTCATTGAAATAGGATACACGTAGAGCGAGATAGGTGTTTGCAAAAAGCTTGACCGCTTCTGCTTCCGTAAATCCCATAAACAGCGTATCTATATTTTCCTTTTCTGCGCCCTCCTGCAACAACCGTGCAAAAGTATGCGCCGCCGCATCTACTTCTGCATCCGACTTATCTGTACCAATAATAATACGGCTTGGATACAAATTGTCATACAGTGCCTTGGACTCCCGCAGAAATTCCGGAGAAAACAGAATCCGGCTTGTCTGATATTTCTTTCTTACTGACTCCGTATAACCAACCGGGATCGTCGATTTGATTACCATAAATGCTTCCGGATTCACCTTCAGCACAAGTTCAATCACGGCTTCCACCGCTGTGGTATCGAAGAAGTTCTTCTGACTGTCGTAGTTTGTCGGCGCAGCAATGATGACAAAATCCGCATCGCGGTATGCTGTCCCTCCATCTAAGGTTGCTGTCAGATGCAACTCCTTCTCTGCCAGATACTTCTCAATATAATCGTCCTGAATCGGAGAAATCTTATGATTGATCTTCTCCACCTTCTCAGGCACGATATCCACCGCTGTCACCGTATGCTTCTGGGACAACAGGGTTGCAAGTGACAATCCGACGTAGCCGGTTCCTGCAACCGCAATCTTTATATCTTCAAATGTTCTCATATTCGAAATCCTCCTGTAACACGTCTTTTCGAATAACTATTTACTCACTCCGCAATGCTTCCACTGGATCCTTCTTTGATGCTACACGCGACGGAATCAATCCACCGATCATCGTCAGCACAACGCTGATTGCAACCAAGAGCGCACCACCTGTAACCGGAAGCTTCGCAACGCCGGTCAGTCCTGCAAAATGGTGAATGACTGCATTGATTGGGATGTTCAGGAGCACGGTAACTCCAATACCGATCAAACCTGCCACGAAACCAATGATAATCGTCTCCGCGTTAAATACACGCGAGATATCCTTCTTCGATGCACCGATGCTTCGCAGCACACCAATCTCCTTCGTCCGCTCCAATACGGAAATATATGTGATGATACCAATCATGATCGAGCTTACCACGAGCGAGATTGCCACGAACGCCATCAGCACATACGAAATCGCATTGATAATCGTACTGATGGAAGACATCATCGTTCCTACCATATCTGTGTAAGAGATTTCCTTCTCCTCTTCGCCGTTTGCTTTCACCATATCGTTATATTCTTCGATCACGTCGATGATCTTTTCCTTCGACTCAAAATCGATCGGATAGATGCGGATGACCTTCGGATCATTCTCATAAGCGATACCAAGTGTGACAAGGTTGTCATCATAGGTCGCATTCTCAGCAGATTTCAGATCGGACAGCGACATGCTGTTTGACACACTTTGCGTCTGTTCCGTCATCGTCTGCATGAACTGTTTCAACTGATCTGCCGGAAGGCTCGCCATATATTCATACAGCTGATCCTCTGTCATGTCTGCGATTCCCATCTCGCTCATTGCATCCTGCGCCTGCTGCTCAGCTTCCTTCTGTGCCTCCTCGTTCAGATCTGCACCAAATTCATAGCCGGTAAATACATTCTTATCTGGATCATCCAGCTGCGCCTTGCCAACTTCGCTGTCTCTCGACAGATCCATCAACTTCTCCACCAGTGCATGCGTATAACCAATCGTTGTTGTGATCGAATGTACTGTTGCATCCTCATTCGGGCGGACGATACCAACCACCTTGATATCCAGACCATTTTTGATCTTATCTTTCAGGTAATCAGCATCATCGCTCTTATCCACATAACATTTCTCTGAATCATCGTATTCGTAAAAATCGGAAGATGGAATTACCTTATAGGTGAGGCTCAGCAGGTCATCATAGGTGTACGAGGTGTTTGGATACGTCTTCGTCTCACCCTTCAATGCCGCACGCATCATCTCCTGCATCTCGCTGACATCCCGGATGCCAAGCGAATACAACTCATAATCGCTGATCTCGTTATCCTTCGTCACGACCATCACGACTTCATCGTAATTCTCCGGCCAGCGTCCGGCTACAACATCATACTGGTTCTCGAGCAGCTCCTGATTGCTGATCATCTCGGACCAGACATTCGTCGTACTCTGCGTCCCTGTCATACCCAGGTTATCCATCTCTGACATCGAACCAAATCCGATACTGTCAAAGACGGTACTTGGATTGACCTGATAGACTTCTTTCTCTACATCACTTTTGTAAGCGTTAATCGTAATGCCATAGGTGTACATGATATCGCTGGTGTAGTCCTTCATCTTCTGACCGTCACCTTCCTCGATATAATCCTTGAAGGATACCATGTCGTTAACCTTGACTTCACCAAGCATATTCTTCATATAATTACCGACAAAGTTGTTTGAATACACCTTGTCCATATCATGCTCTTCTTCACTCTTCATCTCGGTGCCGAGCATAATTCCCATCATTGCGGACATGTCAATGGACTCATCCGTGATCTCCAGCGGGTAGGTAGAAAGAGTATCTTCCTCCACGCTCTTGATATAATTCCGGAATCCATCGGACAACGATAAGATCAGCGCGATTCCGATGATACCGATACTGCCTGCAAATGCGGTAAGCAGGGTTCGTCCCTTCTTTGTAAGCAGGTTGTTGAAGGACAGATTCAGCGCTGTAAAATACGACATCCGCTTATGCTTTAAGTCCTTCTTGCTTAATTCCTCATCCGTTTCCTTCGCTGCTTCCTCATCGGAATACGGCATGCTATCATCTGTAATCTCACCATCCAACAGCTTAACAATTCGTGTACTGTACTGCTCTGCAAGCTCCGGGTTATGGGTAACCATAATAACGAGACGGTCTTTTGCAATCTCCTTCAGAAGATCCATGATCTGCACGCTTGTCTCTGTATCAAGTGCACCGGTCGGTTCATCCGCAAGCAGAATCTCCGGATCATTGATCAGCGCACGCGCGATTGCCACACGCTGCATCTGTCCACCGGACATCTGATTTGGCTTTTTATGGATCTGGCTACCGAGTCCAACCTTCTCGAGCACTTCTTTCGCCCGGCGTCTGCGCTCGCTCTTCGAGACACCCGACAAGGTCAATGCCAGCTCGACATTCTGCAGCACCGTCTGGTGCATGATCAGATTGTAGCTCTGGAATACAAAACCAACGCTATGGTTCCGGTAGGTATCCCAGTCCTTATCCTTGTATTTCTTTGTTGTTTTTCCCTTGATTATCAAATCGCCATCGGTGTACTGATCGAGCCCTCCCACGATATTCAAGAGTGTTGTCTTTCCACAACCGGAATGTCCAAGAATCGAAACAAATTCATTTGCCCGAAAATTAATACTGACTCCCTTTAATGCCTGTACCTTTGAATCGCCCTCTCCATAGTCCTTTACTATGTTCTTCAGTTGCAGCATGTCATCTTCCCTTCATTTTCTTTCACTATAACAAAAGCGATTTCTTCACCCTTCGGGTTCCCGAAATCGCTTTCATACTCTTACATCATGTATTCAATCATCTTGTTGACTGCTTCGCCAAATTCCTCTGACTTCTTCTGTGCATCATCGAAATCCTTACCGATAACGCCATAGTAGAATTTGATCTTTGGCTCTGTACCGGATGGACGGACGCAAAGCCAAGCGCCACCTTCGAGCTCGTAATATACAACGTTTGACTTCGGAAGTCCGGTTGGAACAACCGCCTTATTCTTCATGTTTGTCGCTGTATCGTTGTCGTAATTACGTGCCCAGAGCACTTCTAAGCCTGCAATCTCCTTTGGTGTATGAGACTTTAACTGATCCATGATACTCTTGATCTTCTCCAGACCTTCGATACCCTTTAATGTCAGTGTATGGATCGCATCTACATGATAACCATACTTCTCATAAATATCGATCATGGCATCCCACAAAGTCTTGCCCTGTGAACGGTAATATGCAGCTGCCTCACAGAGTGCCATCGTTGCTACGATCGCATCCTTATCTCTGGCATGTGTACCGATCAGACATCCGTAGCTCTCCTCAAATCCGAAGAGATATGTGCCATTATGTTTTGTCTCAAACTCCAACATCTTCTGTCCAATGAACTTGAATCCTGTCAGAACCTCTACGAGCTTCACGCCGTAGCTCTTCGCCATCTCATTTACAAGGTTTGTTGTAACGATAGACTTGATCAGTGCGCCATCCTTCGGCAGTCCCTTTGTCGCCTTGATCTGGCTGAGCTCATATTCCGCAAGCAGACTTCCCGACATATTTCCGGTCAGGCAGTGATACTCGCCATCCTTATCCTTTACATACACACCGAGACGGTCTGCATCTGGATCCGTTGCGAGAACGAGATCTGCGTCATGCTGCTTTGCAAGTGCAAGTGCAAGCTCGAATGCTTCTGCTGCCTCCGGGTTTGGATAGCTTACAGTTGGAAAATCGCCATCTGGCAATTCCTGCTCTGGAACAACATATACATTCTCAAAGCCAAGTTCACGCAGAATTCTTCTGGCTGGGATATTTCCCGTTCCATGCAATGGTGTATATACAATCTTTAATTCTTTTCCGTATTTGTCGATGCACTCCTGATGCAGTACAAGCTTCTTCAGCTCTGCCATATATGCATCATCGATTTCCTTGCCGATGACTTCATACAAACCTTCATGGATTGCTTCCTGCTTTGGCATTGTAATGGCATCCTGTACAGAGATTGCCTTTACCTCACGCATGATACCCGCATCATGTGGAGGTGTAATCTGTGCACCATCCTCCCAATATACCTTGTATCCGTTGTACTCTGGTGGGTTGTGGCTGGCTGTTACGTTAATACCTGCCACACAACCAAGGTAACGGACTGCAAAAGAAAGCTCTGGTGTTGGACGAAGAGACTCAAACACATATGCCTTGATACCGTTTGCTGCCAGACACAAGGCTGCTACATCTGCAAACTCTGGTGAACAGTGTCTGGAATCATATGCAATCGCAACACCCTTCGCCTGCTTCTTACGCTGTTTGATATAATTTGCAAGTCCCTGTGTTGCCTTTGCAACAATATAATTATTCATACGGTTTGTTCCGGCACCAATGATGCCTCGCAATCCAGCTGTTCCGAATTCGAGATCCATGTAGAAACGCTCTTTGATCTCTCTCTCGTCATCCTTAATTGCTGCCAGCTCCTGTCTTGTCGCCTCATCGAAAAACGGGTTTGTCAGCCATTCTTCATAAACCTTTTTGTAATCCATGTCCATGATGTTCCTCCTACTATTTAGTCCAGCACGGATATCAGATCCGCGTAGCTATATTCATCGTCTTTGCCGTTATCTTCGGCTTGTATTGTATAACTTTTTATCAAATAACCGGCTTTGTATAGCGTGATCGTATGTGTTCCCGCTGTCTTCCTGATCGACACCGGTGCGATTCCGACATAATCGCCGTCGAAATATACGCCCACACCTTCCGGTTTTTTAATCGTAATTTTATTACCCTGCTCCGCGGACTCCGTCGTCTGCCCACTCTGCGTCGTCGCAGTGGTCGTCTGTGATCCCTGTGTCGTTGCAGTCGTCTGCGTCGTAATCTGCCCGGATGCAGTTGTCTGTCCCTCCTGCGTCGTTGCCTCAGTCGTATCTTCCGTTGTCTCTTCGGTCGTTTCCTGCTGCAAGGTTACGCGCAAGGTTTTCATCGTCTCTGTGATTTTAAAGCTTCCACGGAAGCTGTCATAGCCATCCGCTGTAATGCTTAATTCATGATCGCCGTACAATCCGGTATACGTCCGGTTCGCGATCACCTCGCCATCAACCTTGATGACTTCATTCGCATCCTCCGGCGTCACAGCAAACGTTACCGTTCCGGATGGAATTGCAATATCTGAGATATCTACATTTAACTCGCGATCCTTTGTCACACGGATACTCTTCTCTCCGGAATATCCATTTTTACTGATACGAAGTGTATAATCGCCTTCCCCGACTGCTACCAGCATATCTGCAGTAACTGGAACAATCACATCTTTTCCAATCTCTACAAATCCGCCAACATATGTCCCCTGATTTAACAGCCGGACATACCCGTGCCCCTTCGTAATGATCACGGACACCAGATTGCCATTCCACAAGGACAGCGTCACCTCATCCTCTGTGTTTACATCCACGAGAGAAAGCGCCTGATCCCCATCAAATACCTGTGCATAATCCGATACCGGGAAACGATTTCCATTATAGACAGCGGTATGGTCATCCTGCCGGTACAGGAACTTCTTAATCTGTGTATATGTCTTCACCTTCGCATTCTTCGCGATACTGACCAGCTTCTCTGTATCCATATAATACACGATATCCACGACATTTCCACAGGCAACATTGTCAATGCCGATATCCGCGCCCGTCGTATCTGTCACGCGCACACCGCCATGATACTGCAATGTTATATCTGTACCATCCAGCACCGATACAAAATGCATCTGATTATTTTCCATGTCCATGCTCGTTATGATTGCCGTCATGGAAGCCTCTTCATGATCTGCCGTGACTTCCTCCGTGTTCTCATAGACCTTGACATCATTCTTCTTTTTTTGCCCACAGCCCACGAACACGAACGCAAGCATCAACACAACGATTCCATATTGTATCTTCCGCTTATCCATAAAACCACCTTAACCTCTGTATTATACAAGATTATTTTGCAAATGTGAAGATTATATATTCATTTTTTCGAGATATTATAGGAAGATAATTTTTCAAGCAACGTCTGCTTCTTCTCTTCCTCTTCCATGATCCGGTTCAACTTCTCGACCATTTTCGGAGAAATGCGTGTCTTCGAACCATTCATATATTGATTTGAGAGCTTATAGAATTTTTCAGGATACCGGTAGAGTCCACAAATATACGCAACGTCCATCTGTTGCAATGGGATTCCCTGCTGGTACCGTTCTAAGATCGCAGTGAGCAGTGCAAACGCATATCCATTTTTTTCCACGGTTTTCCGAATGAAATAATACAGATCCTGCAACTGGTTCCCGATATGATATTTTTCAAAATTAATCGTTGCGATATAGCGCGCATCGGCTGTCCCACATACAAGGACACTATGATGATTGTAAGTGCCATGACAATATCCCATATGTTCAGATTCGCCCGCCGTCCCCGCCTCTGCCTGTTCACAGTTCAGCCCCTGCTCATAAAAGTACGGAAATGCCTGCATAAACAAAGATTCAAATTCCCGTTTCGGACTCTGTTTCGCAATATAATTATGTACTCGCTTCATTTCCCGGTTCCGACGCTTGACATCATTCTTCTCCCGGATCTGCATATCGCGATCAACTTCCTGCCAGACCGTACGTCCAGCCCGATGCAGGGCAACCAGATTATCAACCGCAAGCATGATTTCATTTTTGTTGCTGACACCCATCTCACGACCGTCAAAAAACATCCGCATCACAAACGGATTCCCATAACGATCGTATGTAATCAGTTCATCCTCCACATTTTTCACAAGCCGGTCAATATGTGGAAAGCCTGCCAGATACATATGCTCCTTAAAATCATACTCTGCCTGCAGCCGTTTTTCTCCGGCTGTCGTTGCCCGGATCTGGCGCACCCCCTTGTCCGTCTGCAGCAGCATCGCTCCCCGTCCCCGTCCTATGTGATCCAATCTCACATCGTACATCTCGAATACTTCCGACATTTTTTCAGCCACAAAAAATCCCCTCCCAACATCAGTCTTGTTAATTGTATGCCAGGAAGGGCGGATTCATTCCGATTGATCGTCCGCATCTATAGATACGATTCCTTTACAATCGCCAATAATTGTTCTCTTGTATTCAATTCCGGTTCTTCAAGTACCCGGTCCAGCAGTGCCTTCAAAATGCGCCCCATATCCGGCCCCGGTTTTACACCGATCGCGATGAGATCTTTTCCACTGATTTCAAGTTCCGACAGTTTCAAACATTGCTTCTGTTCTATGATCTCTGCATACATCGCTTCCATATGCGCGATCACCTGTCTGCGCTGTTCGAGATGATACGCACTCTGACCTGCCATATCGCCCTTTCGGATCTCCAGAAAATCTGCGAAATGCTCCGCGCCAAGCTGTGCCACAAACCGGCGGAAGCTCTTCATCCCCGGTCCGTCCCCGGAGAGTCCATAATCGTGATTTCTCACCAGTCTGCAAACCTGATCGATCGTATCGTTATCAAGCTTTAACCGACGCAGAATCGTGCGCGCCATCTTCGCAGAGAGTTCCTGATGTCCATAGAAATGATCGACTCCTGTTTCGTCTGTCGTCTTACATTCTGGTTTTCCAACATCATGGAGCAACGCCGCATAACGCAGGACAGGTGTTGCTGATACTGCCCGCATCACCTGCAGCGTATGACGACCGACATCATACAGATGATACGGGTTATTCTGTGGCGTCTGCATCATCCGGTCGAACTCCGGCAGAAATATATTGGTGAGTCCCAGCTCGTACGCTTCCTCCAGCCGTTCCGGATGCTTCGAAACGATCATCTTCGTAAGCTCAGTACAGATCCGTTCTGCACTGATATCCTTCAGGAACTTTGCCTGATCGCGCATCGCTTCCCGCGTCTGATTCTCAATTACAAAATCAAGCTGTGCCGCAAACCGGACTGCACGCAGGATACGAAGTGCATCCTCGTCAAACCGTTCTGATGCCTCACCCACGCAGCGGATGATTCCTTTCTCCAGGTCCTTCTGTCCACCGAAAATGTCGATCACACCCTGCTCCGGGTTATATGCCATTGCATTGATCGTAAAATCTCTGCGGCGCAGATCTTCCTCTAATCGGTTTGTAAACAAAACCTCTTTCGGATGGCGGCTGTCTTCATACGCCCCGTCTATTCTGTATGTCGTAACTTCATAACCGTCTCTTCCAAGCAGCACGGTAACCGTTCCATGTTCAATCCCCGTATCTACTGTCCGCCTGAAAAGCTTCTTCACTTCCTCCGGGCGCGCGGAAGTTGTAATATCCCAGTCCTTCGGTCTGCGCGCAAGGATCGAATCGCGCACGCAGCCTCCCACAGCATACGCTTCATAGCCGTGAAGCTGCAAATTTTTTATAATCATCATCACTTTTCGCGGTAACTGTCTCTTATACACATCTGACGCTGCCGACG
>ENA-OYYV01000779-OYYV01000779.1-human-gut-metagenome-genome-assembly--contig:-NODE-779-length-13529-cov-3.741502_pt1 | contig 13529 bp, 6 predicted proteins | sample MGYA00244069_ERZ653462 | MGnify/ENA primary metagenome ERZ653462 (study PRJEB26926, sample SAMN06165170) | human gut metagenome | biome: ENVO:00009003; feature: ENVO:2100002; material: ENVO:00002003...
AATTAACTGATTTGGCCGATGCAGCTAACAGACTTGGTCAATGCAGCCAACTGCAAATTAGCTATGTCTTTTTACCATATCACTTAAATATTATATTTACATTTGAAAAATATTCTCACAGAGCGTTGCATTGTTCAAAAAGAAACGTATATTTGTGTTGTCTGGCTAAAGAGCGGTCAGAAAAATAAAAAGAAAGCGTTTTTTGCTTTATCCTTGGTTCGAAGTCTGGAAAATTTCAAGCAAGGAGGATGAAGACAATGTAGCGCTCATTCTGTTAGTGCATGTACACGGCAAGCATTCGCTATGCCAATACATAACTTTACAGCGTGGGAATATTGTTTACTTATTCATCCTTGCAAGGTATTTCCAGACACCCGAATCAGATGAATAGAAAACAAGTCTCACGCTTACTTTGTTTTAAACCTAAAAATTTATATTACCCATAGGAGACAGAGGGAACTTTATTCAGGAAAGGACTTATGGGTACACAACGTCGGTGTTATGAGATCCAAGCCAACGTATCCCACTTGTAATTCAGGATCAAGAGGTACTCCCTCTAACAATTCATGTAAACAATTGCTCAAAGCCCTCACGGCTACTTTGTTAACGTTAAGAATAAGCCCTTAAACGTATGTTAAATTGATTATTTATGAGCAAGATTTAATATAGAGAAAACCATATAAAAGCGCTTAGATTCAAAATCTTTCTTACTATGCAACTCTAATGTAATCTACTTGTCACATGAATAGTCGTACTTTGTAATAGCTAAAAATTAAAACGATTTATGAAAAATTGCAAACATGTAGTCCCTATTCTGGGAGCCTTTTGCTTGATGGCATCTTTATCCTTTATGCCAAAGGAAGCTTGGGCAGAGTCTTCATTAGCACCTATCAGCCAGCAACAAGGCAGTTATCAGTTAACCGGTACCATCCTCGATGGAATGGGTGAACCTGTAATTGGAGCCAATGTATTGGTAAAAGGAACAACGAATGGAGTAGTAACAGACTTAAATGGAAAGTTCAGTTTACAAGTAAAGCCAAACGACATTCTACAAATCAGTTATATCGGTTATAATTCACAAGAAGTGGCAGTCAAAGGCCAACATACACTTAATATTACCCTGAAAGAAGATGTGGAATCTTTAGATGAGGTAGTGGTAGTTGGTTATGGGACAATGAAGAAGAAAGACCTAACCGGCTCTGTGAGTAGCGTGAAGGCAGATGAGCTGACAGCCTTTACCGTAGCCAACCCAGTACAGGCTTTACAAGGAAGAGTTCCCGGCGTAGTACTCTCCCAAAATACAGGTGATCCTTCCGGAGACTATTCTATTAGGATACGTGGAGTAAACTCTATCAAAGGTGACAACTCACCCCTATACATTATCGATGGTATTCCTGCCAGCACAGCCTCTATCAATACCTATGATATTGAATCTATGGAAATTTTGAAAGACGCATCCGCTACTGCCATCTATGGTTCACGTGGTGCTAATGGTGTCGTGATGATCACGACCAAGAAAGGGAAAAGTGGAAAAGCGAAAGTCTCATACGATTTTGAATATGGATTCCAAAAGCAAATCAAGAAACTGGATTTGATGGATGCCCAAGAGTGGGCCCGTTTTTATAACGAATACCTTGTAAACGCAGAGATACTGGAAACCGCTCCCTTTAGTGAAGCTGACATAACCGCCATGGGGAAAGGTATGGACTGGCAAAAAGAGTTCTTTCAAAATGCTCCCATTATGAATCCTAACATCAATGTATCTGGAGGTACCGATGACCTAAAATATTTTGTCAGTGGCTCTGCCATGACTAAAGATGGTTTGATCCCGAACAGTTATTATAACAAGTACAATTTGCGTAGTAGTTTGGATATGACTATGAGCAAGATGATAACCGCTTCCGTCAGTATGGGCTACAGTATGATTAACCAGATGAACCAGTCTGATGGAGGTGGTAATGGCGGTTCATCTATGATTGGTGCTGCTTACTCCGCCTCACCAAACTTTTATCCTTATGATGAGAATGGAGATTATAAAGATCTACGCTCTTGGTACAGCTGGTCTAGCCATGAGATCAAGAACCCTTTATGTATGGCTTATGAGTCCACTTATAAAACCGTGACAAATCTGACCAACATCAACGCCGCCTTGAACTTCAATCCGATTAAAGGCTTAAGCATACGGACCAGTTTCGGATTGGAAGGATCTGATGCCCGCTACGATGGTTACACCACCAAAAAGTATATTTACAAAAATAATACTGCCGATGTCAACCACAAGCGTAGTACGAACATCATTAACGAAGATATCGTGACCTACGATTTTTCGTTAAACAACATCCACAGTTTTAACGTAATGGGCGGCTTTACTTACCAACAAAATGTTTACAAATCGATCGCAGCCTCAGGCAACACTTTCTTGAGTGACGTTCAAGAAACGAACAACCTGTCATCAGCAGGAACAGCCAACACACCAAGTACAAACTACAGCAAATGGGTCTTGATGTCTTATCTTGGGCGTATCAACTATAGTTTATTAGGACGTTACCTCGTAACAGCCAGTTTCCGTGCTGATGGATCAAGCCGCTATTCGGAAGGATCAAGATGGGGATATTTCCCTTCTGGTGCTGTGGCATGGCGTGTGTCTGAAGAGCCTTTCATGAAAGAATTTGAAAGTATTTCAAACATGAAGTTGCGTGTTGGCTATGGAAAGACAGGCTCAACAGCTATTGATCCCTACATGACACAAAATCTACTAACCACAGGTAAGACTGCTACTGGAAGCGAGAACGTACCTTACTACTCACCCAGCAGTACCTATCCAGAAGATCTGAAATGGGAGACGACCTCGCAATGGGATGCCGGCGTGGATTTGGGATTCTTTAAACAACGTCTACGTATTACCGCAGACTACTATTATAAGAAAACCACGGATCTACTGAATACAGTATCACTTCCTTCATCATCCGGTTACAAGTCCACCGTACGTAACATCGGTAGTATAAGCAATCAAGGCGTCGAATTATTGATCGAGGGTGATGTGGTACAAAACAAGGACTTTGGCTTAAACTTACAGTTCAATATAGCTCATAATAAGAATCGCGTCGAAGAATTAGCTGATGGTAAAGATATCCTTGGCACAACTTATAGCAACTATGGATCTGGTTCCATCACAATTATCCGTGAAGGTGAGCCATTAGGAGCTTTCTATGTCTACAAAGACACTGGTTTAGACGAGAACGGTTCTTTATCTTATGAGGATATGAACGGAGATGGCCAGTACACCGATACGGAAGACCGTTACATCGCAGGTTCTCCTTTCCCTGATTTTACATATGGTTTGAACTGTGGTATCCGCTATAAGAACTGGGACTTCAACTTCTTTTTACAAGGCAGTCAAGGTAACGACGTGTTTAACTTGAGTGAGATGCGAAACTACAGCTATGGCCAAGGCATGAATATTGAGCGTAAAGTATACTACGAGAGTTGGCGAGAAGGTCAAGACAACAGTCATGCTGCCTATCCCAAGATCAATGCCGTTGGTTCACTGAAATACTCTGACCGCTTTATCGAGAATGGTTCCTATCTGCGTCTAAAAAACATCAGTTTAGCTTACAATCTGCCATGTGACAAGTGGGCTACCAAAAATTGGCTAAACGGTATTCGTATCTTCGTTAGCGCACAGAACTGGTTGACATTAACGAAGTATAAAGGTGTAGATCCTGAAGTTAGCTCAAAAGGCAGCGACGTGAATGCAGGTATAGACCATTTGACTTATCCAAACAGTAAAACCCTTTCCATGGGTGTGAGTGTTAAATTTTAAAATAAGCGAAAACAATGAGACATCTAATAATAATAAGCGCAATGGCCGGAGTTACTCTACTAACAGCTTGTGACAACGCCTTAAATGAGACCGATTATACTTATTCGATCTCAAGCGAGACATTTTATAATACTGTAGAAGAAGCAAATGCTGCGGTATTAGCACCGTTAGACGCAATGCGGTCAGCCTATAATTCAAACTTCTTCGCCACATTAGAGATCAATACAGAATATTGTTATCCAAAAGGAGTTTATCAAACATACAAACAATACAATGGCTTTGTGAACGCAACACATATGAACCGGAGTGATTCAAACTGGCAGAGCCTCTATAAGGCTATTATGTTCTGTAACACCGCTATCGAGCGGATACCTAACGCTACAAAGATGACCGAAGAGGAAAAGTTGGCCTATCTGGGAGAGTTACGCTTTTTACGAGGCTTCAACTACTTTAATCTCGTGAAATACTGGGGTGGTGTACCTTTGAAAACAGATAAAAATATCACAGAGTGGAATATTCCCAAGAGTAGCAAAGAAGAAGTATACAACTTCATAATCGAAGATTTAAAATATGCTTTAGATAATTGTCCTGACAAAAAACGTTATTTGGCTACTCCAGATAAAAATACCGTACGGGTCTGCCTAGCAGATGTATATATGCATACAGGAGATTACATCGAGGCAAAAAAGCTAAGTGGAGAAGTGGTGAACAGTGGTACATACCAATTAGTACAAGTTGCGGAACCACGTGACTTTGACAAGGTATTTGGCGCAGACTTGACCACCTCTACAGAGGAGATATTCTACATCAAGACTTCACGTATTGATGGTAAGACATGGGACTACCTATCCTATACCTCACATCCAAAGTATGAGTTCGTTCCCGGTAAAACCATGTTAAATGGTAACGGCTATTACACGCACTATACAGACCTGCGTAACCATATCATCAAGAGCTGGGACACGAATGACCTACGTTACGGTATGAACATAGGTTTTTATGTATTCGGCAAAGACGCTTACGGTGAATATACTTGTCTACTCACAAAATATACGGATCCGAACGCACAAGGTAATGGCGCAAATGTATCTATTCCTTTGATCCGCTATACAGATGCTATGCTGATCTACAGTGAGGCTTGTGCCCGTGTTGCCAATACCCCAACTATGGAATCCATTGAAATGTTAAACCAATTGCGCCGACGTGCCTATGGCAAAGATCCTAAAGTACCTAATGCTGAACTGGACTATAAGTTGAGTGATTACGCCAGTATGACCGCTTATATGGATTTACTATTAAAAGAAGAGACTTATGAACACTTCAATGAGGCAAAGCACTGGGACTTCATAGTCCGTCAAGGTCGTGCTCAAGAACTGGTAGGTAAGTACTTTAATGTGGAGACCGGTGAATATACACAGATTCAAGAACGTCATTATTTATGGAAAATACCAGACAGCGAATTCAATTATAACAAAGCAATGGATCAAGTTAAAGATCAGAATCCGGGTTATACCAGCTCCAATTAAAAAAGAAAAAGATAAATTTGTAACAAACCAGTCCCGGGTTACTTACGCCCGGGACAAAACAAATCAGATATATTATGAACAGAAACAAATTTTTAAAGACATTATCCGCAGTCTGCATCTCCACTCTCTTAATCTCTTGCGGACAAAAAAAAGAACAGAAACCATTACGTCTACTCTACTGGAATATACAAAACGGTATGTGGTGTGGACAAGATGATAATTACGAGAAATTCACGACTTGGGTAAAACAACAAGATCCTGATATTTGCGTATGGTGTGAGGCTCAAAGCATCTATAAAAATGGTACCGCGGATCCTTTGGATTCCCAAGAACGTTTTCTGGTAGATAATTGGGGAGTATTAGCCAAACGGTACGGACACCCTTACTGGTACATAGGCGGACATCGGGATAATTACCCGCAGGTCATCACCTCTAAGTATCCGATCGAAAATATAAAAAAAATAATAGGTGAGGAGCCAAACCAAGTAGTAACCCACGGTGCCGGTTGGGCAAAGATCATTGTAGACGAAAAGGTTTTAAATATAGTAACACTACACACATGGCCACAACAATGGGCTTTTCGCACTGAAGACCAAGAAGCAAGTAAAGCTGAAAACGGTGGTGATAAATACCGTCGCATGGAAATAGAGTATATTTGTAAGCACACCATTGGTACTAGCACGAATGCTACCAACGAATATTGGATGATGATGGGTGACTTCAACAGCCGCAATCGCACAGACAACGCCATCTATCGATATCCGGAAGATAGTCCTAAGTTTTTGACGCAAGACTATATCGCTCAAGAAACACCTTATGTAGATGTCATCGCTAAGAAGTATCCAAATGAATTTAAGACAACAACCGGTAAAGAAGCCCGCATTGATTACGTATATTGTACACAGCCTTTGTTTGACATAATCCAGTATGCAGACGTAATTACAGATGAGTACACGAAGCCTGTACGTGACCCGAAAGAGCTATCTAATTTCTGGTGGCCATTCGATCATCGTCCGATTATTATTGATTTTGATCTGAGTAAATTAAAATAATACTATCAATAATCTTACCCAAGCTTACAAACTTTAATGTAAACTTGGGTAAGTATAAGCTACTTATTTAACGATCTGATACGAACCCGCACGATACTCGTGAGCTTGGCTTTCGCCCGGAAGTGTCACGAGAGCGACCGCTCCTTCGGGAATGGTGAAATCCCAAATCCACTGGTCTCCCTCATACTTCCAAGAGCTCTTGATAATCCCTGCCGCCGAATTGTACTCCGCATTTACGAACTCCAGACGCTTATCGGGAATCGGCTTCATGATAATGCGCTTGAATCCTGGCTCCGACGTATCCGCAGAGATACCAGCCATGGTCTCCCACATCCATTCACATACACATCCATAGGCATAGTGATTAAAGCTGTTCATGCCTTGCGGTCCCATGCCTTTATCAAGCATATAGCTATTCCAACGCTCCCAAATCGTTGTCGCCCCATTATCTACCGAATACAGCCAACTCGGATTCTTGCGCTGGAAAAGAAGCTCGTAAGCGATATCGCTCATTCCATTCTCCGTAAGCGTAGGCATCAAGATGGAAGTACCCAAGAAACCTGTCTGAAGGCAATTGCCATGCTCGGCGAAGTTGTCACGCAGTCGTTTCATCATGTTCTCCTTGGCTACCCCTTCGACCAGCTTGTTCTTCAAGGCGAATAGAGCAGGCGTCTGCATGGTATTGAATATCGCCGTCTTAAATTCTCCGTCGGCATTCAGGAATTTATCCAATATATACTGTTTCGCTTGAGCAGCCATCGCTTCGTATTTCGCGGCATCCCGTCCTGTCGCACGAGCCATATCGCTCATCATTCCGGCATCTATAAGCCAGTAATTCGCACTTAGATAATTCCAATAATCATAGGCTTCCGGAAGCGTTCCGGATCCATCCTTCGCTGTATGTCTGCCGCTGCAACTCTCAAGCGGCTCGTAACTGAGCCAGTCGGCCCACTGGTAATTGCCATTCTCCGCACTGAGGGCATGATGGTCATACTTGGTCTCGTTGATATGATTGAGATATTTCTCCATCGCCGCCCAGTTCTCATCGATAATCTGAGTGTCGCCAAATTGTTTCCAGACAACCCAAGGCACGATAACTCCCGCGTCCGACCAGCCCAAGCGGTTCATATCAGTAGGAGACGCACCGTATTGAGCCAATGGAGCGACACCGGGATACGCACCAGTTGGTGATTGTGTGTCACGCATATCACGCATCCATTTATGGAAGAAATCAGCGGTATTGGCAAAGAAAGTACCAGTCTCAGCAAATACCTGCGTGTCGGCGGTCCATCCCAGCCGTTCGTTGCGCTGCGGACAGTCGGTAGGAACCGAGAGGTAGTTGGAACGTTGTCCCCATAGGGTATTCGAGATCAACTGATTGACCAGTTTGTTGCCGGTCGTTATTGATCCGGTCTCCATCTGTTGGGTAATCGAGGAGACAGGAATCGACTGGATCGACCGGATACGTACCTCCTGATCGGCCGTGATCGATACGAAGCGATAACCATAGAACGTGCGATGAGGGCGATAGGTCGTATAGTCCTTATGATCCGCAAAGGTATAGTCGAGTAACATCCCGGTATCCGGAGTGCGTAGATTCAAGCGATGGCAACTACCTTCAGGCCCATCCATTCCTCGGCTCTTCGCACCATTTCCATCGTTCAATATCTCAGAAGGACGACAATTTAATTGGGTACCCTCCTTTGCCATGAACTCGAAAGCAGGAACCGCCGCGCAATTCTGGCCAAAGTCCACGACAAGTGTCTCGCCCGGATGAACCACCATTTCCTCGCCAGCCGCATATTCTTTCGTTATAACAACCTTTCCATAAGCATCTTCACTCTCTCCGGTGACTCCTTTCCATAGATAGGCCTTTTGAGGAGAAAGCGCCAAATCTTCACGAAAATAGACCTCACCTCCATTTGAAGGAAGTATCTCTCCCTCAAATTCCGTATTCTTTTCCGGTGTCGAAAGCTTATCGAGCGTATCGTATCCCGGTAACTCACGGGCATCATATTCCTCACCATCAAAGATAGCGGCATGTTTGACCGGTCCGGCGATCCCGGCTTTCCAATCGCTCGTATTGGAACCTAAGTACGCCTTGCTACCATCCGCATAGGTAAGCTCAAGCACTCCACGGAAAGCGACCTTGGTACCCACCATCCCTTGCTGGCCGCTGTATGTGATGATCTTATCGGCCCACCATCCCGGTGTCACCTGCACAGCGAAAACATTCTCCGCTCCCGCTTGTTTCGACAGGGCATTGCTTACCTCATACGTAAACGAACGCTTCGTCTTGTAGGGATGCGTAAAACCCGGTTTGAGAATCTCTTCTCCGATCAACTTCCCATTCACGTATAACTCGTACACACCCAAGCCCGTGGTCATCCAGCGTGCCGAGGTTATCTCTTTTTCATTCTTTACGACACTCACGAACCAAGCGGCACCATCGGCCGCACGTTCATTCGATCCGTTGATCTCACCCGTTATGACAGGTGCATTTGCCACGGATATCCATTCGGAATGGTTCCAAGCGGCATCATCCAATGCGGAGACACGCTTCCCCGATTCGTTCGTCTGATCGGTCGAACATGCATAGAGAGCCGCACAAACAACCCCTAAAAGCAATAGTTTTCGTTTTTTCATACGTATATTCTCTCTAATTGTCATTTACAGATCAAACCCGATATCCCGACGGAAATACTTCTTATCGAAATCGATCTGCTTAGCTCCGGCAAAAGATTGGGCCAAAGCCTCTTCCTTATTAGCCCCATACGAACTGACCGCGATCACACGGCCGCCATTCGTCAGGATCTGGCCGTCTACCAGCTTCGTCCCGGCATGGAACACTATATTGTTCGAGGATACGCCATCCAATCCCGTGATTACCTTATTTTTCTCGTAAGCCTCCGGATAACCGCCGCTTACCAACATAACCGTAACCGCCGCGCGAGGGTCCTGTACCAATGTACGGCCCGCTAAATTACCTTCCGCTACCCCTTCCAGCAAATCAACCAAATCGCTTTGGATACGAAGCATGACTACCTCTGTCTCCGGATCGCCCATACGACAATTGTATTCTATCACCATCGGCTCATTCTTCACATTGATCAGACCCAAGAAGATGAAACCTTTATAATCGATATGCTCCGCTTTCAATCCCTCTACGGTAGGACGGATAATACGCTCGTCCACCTTCGCCATAAATACCTCATCCGCAAAAGGAACCGGGGAAACAGCTCCCATTCCACCTGTGTTTAAACCCGTATTACCCTCACCGATACGCTTATAATCTTTCGCTACCGGAAGCACCTTGTAATCGTTGCCATCCGTCAAGACGAATACGGAGCATTCGATACCATCCAAGAACTCCTCGATCACGACCGTCTTGCTCGCGTCGCCAAACATTCCGCCCAGCATATCTCCCAACTCTTTCTTGGCTTCCTCCAAGTTATCGATAATCAGTACCCCTTTACCGGCAGCCAATCCATCCGCTTTCAATACATAAGGAGCGGAAAGAGATTCCAAGAACGCATAGCCTTCCTCTAGGTTTTCAGTGGAAATACTCTTATAACGAGCGGTCGGGATATGATGACGCATCATAAACGCCTTGGCGAAATCCTTGCTACCTTCCAATTGGGCACCTTCCCCACTCGGGCCGATCACGGGGATGGAGCTTAATGCCTCATCCTTCTTGAAATAATCATAAACACCCTTCACCAATGGATCCTCGGGACCTACCACGACCATATTCACTTGGTTCGCCAACGCAAAATCCTTGATAGCGGCAAAATCATCCGCTTTAATATCCACGTTGGTTCCTACCAACGCTGTTCCCGCATTACCGGGAGCGATAAATAACTTATCAACTTTCGGGCTTTGAGCGATCTTCCAAGCGATCGCATGCTCACGCCCACCAGAGCCTAATAACAATATATTCATATCTCTTCTAATTTTCAATTCTCAATTCTCCATTCTCCATTTTCAATTCCCAAGGTAGTCATCAAAATACCTCGTAATCTTCTCATGCAAATGCGGACGGTCCTTACCGGTCACATTATGCTCATGGCGAGGATACACAAAGTAATCCGGATACGTATCAGCCTCTACGCAAGCCTTTAAGAAACCAAGGCTGTGTTGCCACACTACCACCGGATCGATATCCCCATGTATCATCAACAGATGGCCTTTCAGATTACCGGCCTTCAGTTTCAGGTTCGCGTTCTTATAACCTTCCGGATTATCCTGCGGGCGATCCATATAACGCTCGCCATACATAATCTCGTAATTGCTCCAGTCGATAACCGGCCCTCCGGCCACGCCCACCTTAAAGATCTCCGGATAAGTCAGCATCAAGTTCGTTGTCATAAAACCGCCATAACTCCAGCCATGTACCCCGATACGGTCGGCATCCACATAAGACAAAGATTTCAGGAACTCGACACCCTTCACTTGGTCCGCCATCTCATTGATACCCAAATTACGATGAATCACGCTCTCAAAAGCATGTCCACGATTTGCCGAGCCGCGGCTATCCACGGTAAACATCACATAACCTCTCTGTGCCATATAAAGATCCCAACCACGAGCCCCGTTTTGCCAGTCGCCCGTAACAAGCTGTACTTTAGGACCTCCATATACATAGACAATCGTAGGATACTTCTTCGTCTCATCCAAATCCGGCGGTAAAGTCAACCGGTAATTCAAGCGAGTCTTACCATCGGCAGCAAGGATATGTCCAACCTTGATCCGCGGCATCCGATACGATTTAAAGGGATCCGGAGCGGAAAGTAAGGTAGAAATCACCTTAGCGTCCTTTACACGGATTAAATCGATATCCCTCGGGGTAGAAGGAGAACTTACATAATCAATCGCATATTCGCCGGAGGGACTCAGCAACCAACGGTGCACGCCCACTTTCCAACTCAAGCAATTCATGATATCACCCGTTCTCAAATCCGTCTCCCAAATATAACGTTGCATCCCCGTTCCTTGCATATTCGGAGATACGGGATGAGGTGCCGTTCCCTCGAAAATCACCTTATTTCCGTCTTTGCTAAAGCCTAGCACCTTGGTAACCACCCATTCCCCACCGGTTAGCTTCCTTAATTCCTTTCCAGTCGTATCATACAGATATAGATGGTTATAGCCATCCGCCTCACTCTGCCAGATAAACTTATCCGGATCGTTCGGCAAGAAAAGCACGGGATGCTGCGGCTCCACATAACAACGATCCGTCTCGGTAAACAGATCAGCCTCTTTCTTTCCCGTCAAGGCAGAGTACCGCACCAAATGCATCTCGTTCTGCTCACGATTCAACTCAGCGATATAAATACTCTTCTCATCCGGACTCCAAGCGATATTTGTTAAATATTTCTCTTTCGGCAAGCCTGTCTCCAACCAAACCGTCTGCCCGGTAGCTACCTGATAGACACCCACCGTAACCTCATGGCTCTTCATTCCAGCCATCGGATATTTATGAGGAACCGGCGTAGCGCAACGAGTATCGATATTCACCAGCGGGTAAGCGGTCACCATACGCTCATCCATACGATAAAACGCTAGAGCCGAGCCTTTAGGAGACCAAAACATACCTTTCGTAATCCCGAACTCCCGTTGATGGACAGCCTGTCCGCATACGATTCCATCCTGTGTTTCACGTGTAACAATCGTATTTCGTCCATCCGGGGATAAAATATGCACATTGTTTCCCTCCGTAAAAGCTAAGTTATTCGTAGCCGGACAAAAGTCATAATTCGCCCAGTTATTCTTCAAAGCATAATCAGCGACTACCTTATTCTTCTTATAGTCATAATGAATCCGGTGCTGTTTGCTAGTAAAAGCCAAGACCGAACCTCTTTCATAGGGTACCGAAAAGCTAGGCAAGGAACCAACCGTCTGTAGGTTTGCCGCCGTCAAGGCCCCATTCAGTCTTTCCAACGAAAAAAGGACCTCTTCTTTTTTCCCCGGCTTAGCTCCTAACACGCTATCTCCCTTAACATATAAGTACTCGTCCCCGCACCATCGTAACTGTTTCAAGTCACGAGGTACGAAGCGGCTATACGTCTTCCCTCCAGGAATCAAGTCGTGCAAGGAGAGTTGCTTATCTTGGGCGGTAATCGACATCGTTAATAAAATCAGACATAGGCTTATGAATAAAGATGATTTAATCCTCATAATCATCATACCCTCTCCGTTTTATAGGCTTTATAGGTTTGCTAAATGGGCGCTTTCCATCCCGCTTATGATCGCCAAACCCTTTCTTACGGTCATCCTCATCCCGATAACGCATTTTCACAGGACGTTCTCCTTTTGGCTTGATCGGCTTACGAACCGGGGCATCCACGAATTTCTTGCGGACCGGACGGTCCTCTCCCCGATCCTCTCCAAAGATACGTTTCCCCGGAATGGAAGCGAAACGCTCCTCATCATCCTCGCTATGGGCAGCGGCGAAACGACGCTCCGGACGATCCACACGACCCGTACGGAAGTTTGGACGATCATTGCCTCTACGCTCGAAAGAGCCTTCCGATCTGTGCGGACGCTCCTCTCCATCCTCATTCAATGCCTTTTTGAAGTCCTTATTGGTTCCCTCAAATAACTCATAGCAACGGTATTCGCACTCCAAGGAACCGTTCATCAATTTGATCTTCTCGCTCGGGCGCAAGCCGATCTTATCGAAACATTCATCTTTATAGCTCAAAATCCAAGCCTTATATCCCATGAACACATGTTTCAAACGCTCGCCGATCATATTATACAATCCCAATAGATCACGAGATGATATACGCTCTCCATAAGGTGGGTTCGTCACCAATATACCTGGCTTCGGAGCCTCTGTATATTGTTGGAACGGTTTCACCTTCAGATCGATATATTTCATCAAGCCAGCGCTACGGATATTCTCCAAGGCGATATCGATAGCGGCTTGGGAAATATCGGAGCCATAGCAATGGAAAGCGAACTCACGCTCCCCGCTCTCATCATTATAAATACGATCGAACAATTCCTCATCATAGTCCACCCATTTCTGGAAAGCGAACTCTTTCCGATGGATACCCGGAGAGATATTCAAGGCGATCATGGCAGCCTCGATCAACAATGTACCGGAACCACACCTGTCTCTTA
>ENA-OYYV01000791-OYYV01000791.1-human-gut-metagenome-genome-assembly--contig:-NODE-791-length-13376-cov-12.038586_pt1 | contig 13376 bp, 13 predicted proteins | sample MGYA00244069_ERZ653462 | MGnify/ENA primary metagenome ERZ653462 (study PRJEB26926, sample SAMN06165170) | human gut metagenome | biome: ENVO:00009003; feature: ENVO:2100002; material: ENVO:00002003...
GTATGCATAAAGGGAAATTAACAAATGTTAATCCCCCAAGAATTACAACTGAGCCGAAATGTGGCTTCAATTTGTTTGGCAACACGTTTTATAGCACCTCTAATGTCTGCAGATACGCTCAATCCTAATGTACTGTATGCACCACGACATGAAGCTATCGGGCGACCCGTGAGGAAATCTATGAAATTCACAGTTACAATGGATTCTTCTTCTAAAATATCTACCCCATATTTTACCATAAGCAGTTTTGACTGTTGTGTTGCAGTCAGCTCATTTATACGCATATCACTGACCAACGTAAGACGAGAGCCTTCTACTGCATCAAACAACTGTATTTCGTATTCCATCAGTTGGGCAGGAATGTGATAGGTGTCATTGTTGATGATTGAGGCATATTCATATTTAGACAAATCTGCATTTTGCGACACAACGCTTTTAGAGGTTGTGCAAGATGATACGGCTATTCCGATAAAAAATAGGAATGTGATAATTACTCTATTCATAAATACTTATTTAGGTTCGATATGCAAATAATAGCTTTCTTCTGCCAATCCCTCCTCATCAGGAAGCCGATGCAACATCAGCATGCGGGTGGTTTCGTTTTCCCAATACCTTTCAGCCACTACACCTTTTTCAGGCAGACATTTGAATAGACTTTCTTTGCCGTTGGCATTTTCTCCAGTACCAAGACTGTTTTCCATCAGTATCATGACTGCCTTTTTAGTTGTCGGCAGAAAGTCTGCATCCGGCAGCAATTTATGGTTTACTGGGACAAATCGAGAATAAGGATTATAGCCCTTGGCAACAATGTCATATAACTTGTACTCATAATTTCGATCCAACAGACAATAGGCCGTCAGATTCGTAGGCTTCTGTAGATTAATTGCGCCCCATTCAAGTCCCAAAAAATCGCGGTCATAAAGCGTGATGCGATGCGAAGTTTCATATTCCACTTTTCCATCGCGGTAGCCTTTCAGATGGCTCTTTACCGTACCGCTCTTGAAGAAGTGCGAACTCCATTGTGTAGTGATATGTGTTTCAGCGCTTTCTGCAGAAACTTTGTTTTCAGCCACTTTGAATGTGTGAGGAAAATCATCTGCGCTCCACACAATAGAATCATAATAGTGTGTGAACTCAGGGATGTCTATGGGTGAATATTCACCGTTTATATCCGTGATTCGGAAGGTAATCAAATCGAGAGGTGCCGGCAGCGGACTTTCAATTCTCATAAAGGGAGTATATTCTGCCATAATCATTTTGAACTTCACTTCTTCGGGCAACTCCTCCGGTTGGGGGTCTGTTGGTCCATCATTGTTAATAGCTCTGGATAAACAGATAAGCGTATAAGCTTTTCTTTCCCCATCATTGGCTGAAATCTGAATCTCTTCGTGTGCAACCTCGTCAGAAGTCGATGGAGGAAAATGAATTTTCACCTGATTGCCTTCTACCTTGAGGGTGGCCCATCCACAATCGTATGCGTAAGAATCAGCTGATATGGGGTTAAGTACGTCAAAATTCTCGCAAGTCATTACCATATCACCTCCCTTGCCATTCGTCTCAAAAAAATAGGCAGGGGAAACCTCTGCAGTGGATTTTAAAAATTTGACGTTTGCGGGCGTAAGGATTTCATACGACCACTTCATGGAATTGGCTGGCGAAACTTCATCCTTGTCGCAAGCCGTCAGGAGCAGGCAGATAATCGCCATAAAAGGCATGAACAATTTATTCATATTCGTATCATATACTCTATTGGCCCCATTTGAGTGGCTAAATGGATGATGAGAAACGTGAGCCAATTATGCTTCATCCTAAGCAACCAGATGAACATACCGTTTCTTTGATTTCTATTCTTGGGTAGATGATTCTACACAAATGTAAAATTAGTCATTTAATCGAGATTTTGCTTTATGTTGAACGAATTTATAATTTGAATCCTCTGTTTTTTTGTTCTCTCTGCACCGAATTACGCAGATTCTGCTGTAACTTTTCCCATTGTTCCTTAAACCATTGTACTATGGGCTGTCGGTTTATGGTCAGCACCAACTTGTGTTCCTCAGTCAAATCGTCCTCAATCTTGCAGACCGCATCCTTTATTTTGAATGACTGCCTATGCTGTGTGGAGTACAGCTTGCCACTGCAGACGATGGGCTTCCTTTTAGCCAAAAGTACGTCTATCATTTCCTGTGTAAATCCAGCTGACTTGCAGAACTTCTCCATTTGCAGCATTTCTCTCATAATGGGGAACCATTTGAAAGCTTTGCCGATGATTTCGTTCAGCTCTTCTATTTTCTTCACCTTCATGTTCAGCTCCTGTCGGTGTACCTCCTGCTGGCAGTGTGTCTCTGTGCTGTGACGCTCTTCCTGCATCCTCATGTGGTCGTTCAGCAGACGAATCTGGTTGTCACGTTTGTCTATCTCACCCTGTAGCTTTCCGTTGGCTTGTTCCAGCTCCTTCAGCTTACCGCTACCGAAAAGAGAACCGACCCCGCTGGCAATGGCTGTCATGGCATCCGTAGCCTTGTTTTTCAGCTGCTCGGTTCTGGCTTCACTTTTGATTTTAGCCAGTTCGCTTTCCGCCCGTTCCTTTTCGGCAAGCAGCAGACCGATGTTTTCCTGTATGTCCTCTGTCTGGTTCAGCAGGTCACGGTAGTATTGGGCGGTGGTGGTATGCCGGGCTTCCGAGCCGACAATACCTCGCTTCAATCCGTATTTTGCCATAGCCAGTGCATACCCGTCCTGATAGGCTTTCAGCTTATGCCGGGTCATGATGTCATTGGCTGACAGCCGTGCTGCACCGCTCGGCTTCTTGCGGTAGTTCTTCTTCACCAGTTTTTCCGACTTCTTCTTTCTGCGTTCGGTCTGGACGATAGGGATGAGGGTGGCATGGATATGGGGTGTTTCCTCGTCCATGTGCAGCACAGCCGAAACCACGTTCTCGCTGCCGTAGGTACGTTTCATCCATTCCACGCTGTCCCTGCACCATTCATCCAGCTTGCCTGCCTGCTCTATCTGCTTCATGTCCTTGGGGCTTCCCGATAGGATGAAGCGGATGGCACGTACCTGGTTGGTGCCTATCTTGCGTGTCAGTCCGGCACTTTTCAGCCTGTGGCTGATGGCTTCGTTGCGGTTGGTTACTCCACCGGGGAACTCAATCAGCTCACGGTTGAGATGCGTCCGTGTCGGATCTGCGTTCTTCGGGGTGGTCTTTCTTTCGATGTGGTCGGACATCTTGCTGTCCGACCCGTGCGCTTTGTCAAGATGCAATACTGCGAATCCCATGTTCTTCCTTTCTTTCTGATTCGTTAGACATTTGTTTTCTTACCCCTCTTGGGGGCGGCATAGCCGTTCATCGGGGGTGTCCAGAGGGGTGGAACCCCGTTGGCTCATTGGGGGATTTTTAGCGTTACTTGTAATGCGGCTCGAAAAATCCCCTAATGAGCTACGACTTTTTCAGCATGGAAAAGTCCACGCGCTCGTCCCTACATGCTGAACCCTCTGCCCCGTTTGGTTGGTTCCTCTCCGGTGGCTTCTTTTCCCTTCTGTCGGCTTGCTGTTTCAGCTTTCATCCGGATGGCTTCCGCCTGCTTTCTGGCTCTCTGCTGTTGTAAGTATTCGTTAAAGTCCTTGCACCCGCCATAAATCTGCGAAGCGTCCCGGATATACCGGTCTCTGCCGTATTCCATGCGGATTTGTTGGAGTGCTTCCAGTCCTGCATGGTCGTTGTCGAAAAAGCAATGGATACGCTCATAGTTGCCCAGCGGATAGAGAGCCTTGTTTATATTCGATACGGAGTTCAATACAATGTAGTCCTGCCCGTCCAATTCCGGATAATTCGGGCAGCTTTCCTGTCTCAATGTCAGAAAGGAAAGGTAGTCCATGAAACCCTCGAACACATAGCAGGTAGTCCTTGCTTTTCCCGACTGTCTGATGTGGGAGATTTCCTTGGGGGCGATGCAGCCCTTGAAATAGGGGTTACGAACCTCAAACCCACCCGAACCGTTAGGGAAGGCAATGGCAAAGTAACGCTTGCCGTTGTGGGTGTAACGGGCTTCGCTACATTCTCTTTTTGCCAGCTCCAAATCTATTCCTCTACCTTGTAAGTAGGCAAGCAGGGCAGGAGACGATAACGGTACTATCTCCAGCTGCTGGAAGCTCGGACCGAAAGAGTCCTGCTTGCCAAAAGAGAAAGATACCGGGTGTACATGCGGTGTCTGTTCCGCAATCCGCTCCAGCAGGTAAGGTACATGGTCGGTAGCATACAGGTGTGCAGCCAGTTCAATGATACCGCCTCCTTTCCCTAAACCGAAGTCGTACCACTGGTTGCGCTCGGTGTTCACTTTGAAGGAAGCCTCCGTTTCTACCCTCAAGGGAGATTTGTACCAAAGGTTGATACCCTGCTGTTTGACGGGTGAATAACCCAGGCTGTGCAGGTAGTCAGCCAGATTGATTTGTTTTGCAGTCTCGATGTTCATAAGGAAATCGTTTTAGTGAGTACGTTGATTATTTCTCTTTTTGCCCGCAACTCTTAAATGTATGCGGTCTGTATCATCGCTTAGCTTTATTCCTATTATATACACCCCCGGAATAAAGTGAAGCGGTTGTTTCTCTTTTTGCCCGTAACTTCTTCCGTGAAGTTCGGTCTGTATATAATCACTTCACGATATTCTCGTATATATAGGATACGGAAATAAAGTGAAGTGATTGGACGGTTCAGTTTAATAGTGGAAGTCTGGCTTGAAGGAATACTTCCTGCCGTTTTCCTGCACTACCATCCGCTTGTTGCGCAGCATTGTGATAAGGGCAACGGCTTTCTGGTGGTTCAGTCTAACCCCTTCTGCCAGATAAGTCCTGATTAAGGTGTCTTCCAGCTCCTTGTAGCCGTATTCCTCTTTCAGTGCAAAAGCGGCTTCCAGTGCGGCACGGTGCTGCGGTTCTGAAATATCCTTGTAAGGGTCAAACTTTTCCACCGAGGGTCTTCCCGGTTTCCTTGCTTCCAGCTTGTAACCTTCCGCAAGTTCGGGCAGGGCTCGGTCGTTGATGCGGAATGCAAAAGGCTCGAAATCCATCGCCCGGATGTGCATGGCGGAAACATGGCTGATGTCGCTGTTTCCCTTGTCCTTTTCCACCAGCAGGACTGTTTCTGCCTTGTTGTTCAGTTCCGTACCGATGTGCCCTCTTGCGTTCTCATCCCCCTTGTTCTGATGCAGTATCGTATGGATATGAATCTGCCTGTCGTCCGTCCATTGCATCAGCTTGGATATGATGCGGGTGGATTCACCGGGGCTGTTGATGTCGTACACCATATCCCGGATGCCGTCTATGATGACCAGCCCAATATCCGGTGAGTGGTAGATTGCCTGTTCTACAATGCTGATGCGCTGTTCCGGGGTGTATTTTCTCAAAGCGAGAAACTCCAGATAACCGCTGTCCCTGTCGTCGGGCAATCCTGCCATCCGCAGGATCCGCTTCATCACTTTCAGGCAGTGGTAGGGGCTTTGCTCCGTATCTATATAAAGCACTTTCCGCTTTTCCTCGGGCAGTTCAGCCGCATACCGTAACACGGTACCGTTCTTCAATGCAGCGGCAACGATAGCCGATACATTGAAGGTCTTCTTGCTCTTGGCTTTGCCGATGGATGCGCTGAAATTGCCCAGCGTCCCGATGACAGAGCCGTGTACTTTCAGAATTTCAGGCGCTTTCTCGTAACATCTTGACAGGCTTAGCCGGGATTCCTGCCAGAGGATAACGGCTTGTTCGGGTGATATTTCTTTTATATAGTCCATAATCACCTCCTTTATCTGCGTCCTCCGGTTTTCTTGCCAGCCAGTTCCAGCGCCAGTTCTGCATCCACGATAACCTTGCGTCCAATCTGGGTAATGGCTTTGTCTATTTTTCCGCTTTTCTTGATGCGGTTGGCTGTGGGCAGGCTGCACCCGAAAAGCTTGGCTATGCCGAGTATGCCGTACACGTACTTTCTTTCCGTGTCGGTGGTCGGCTGCGGTTGCGCCTCTGCCTGTACCGAAGCGTGTCTGCTTAAAAAAAGGAACTCTTCGCCTGTCATCTGCCAGACGGGTTTCACTAACAGTTCTTTGAGGTTGTTCATCGTCCGTATGATTACTTGTTTGACAATAGCCCTGCGCACAGGCTGTTTCTTCTGTTCTCGAACGATGCAAAATTAGGTAGGGTTTTGAGTGGTAAGTATGTGGATGATAGATACGGATTGTTCTGTTATATCGCTGAATATCAAGAAATAAAAATACCACTCAAAAATTATTTTGAGTGGTATAAGTGGTCATGTCGTAAAATATATTGGAATATCACGGGTTATCGGAATATTCCGTCCATTTCCTTGGCGAACTTTTGGTTGGGAATACTGGGTAAATCGGAGACGGGTTCCCTGTACTTGGACTTGTAATAGTCTTCATCAATATCCAGGTGTTTCAGGATGGCTTCTCTCCATTTGTCCTTATCCTGCTCTGGCAACAGCTCCTTCATCAGGGAAATCAGATAGCATACCCGTATCTTTTCCCTTGGCTTTATTTTCAGTACGCACTGACAGGGATGCAGATTCATGCAGGCATAGAAATCCGGTGCGGTAATGTCTTCAAATTGTTCCCCTGCACAGACTTCATGAATGAGGGAAAGCAGCTTCATGCTGAAATATTCAGGCAATCCGGCTGTTGTAGCCGTAGCCGATGCGGTTGCGGTTTCAGTTTCCGGCTGGCTGTCTGTACGGCTCTGCCTGTCTGCTTCGTTCGGCTTGCTTTCTTCGTCCGGAACATATTTGGACAGGATGCCCAAGAAGTGTACGCTAAGCAGGTAGATGTCATCACAATGGTTTTTCATGTATTGCCGGGCCTCTTTCCAGAGAAGGGTTTGCTGCTCATAAAGATGGTCCAGCTGGGCTTTCTCCTTTTCATATTCAGCCTTGCAACGCTCATATTCTCTTTCCGCCAGCTTTTCTTCTTCGGGTGTATGCTCTCGGTAGCCGATGGAATCATAGCGGTTGTTGGCTTCGTTCATCGGTTTGCGCAGCCTGTTCACCACTTCCATCTCTTCCTTGATGGCTTCCTTATAGCTGTCTGCGTATTGGTTGCATACACGCATAATCACCTCATCATGGAGAAGGCGGTAAGATTCATAAAGCCGTGTGTATTCTTTGACTTCCTTTTTCAGGCTTTTCAGCAGCAGGGTACATGGCTCTGGCGGTGTATGAAGCACCAGTTCAAGGATAGCTCGCTCAAAAGCCTTTATATCGCTCCATTCCGAGTAGAAATCAACGATGAATTTCTGCTTTTCAAAAGAGAAAGTATGGCTTACAATCCAGTCTTTGCAGATTCTGTTCAGCTCCCCATATTGAGGAATGAGGGTTGTTATTTCCTTTTCCATGCAGTCTGTGTATTATAGTTGATTAAATTTGTTCATGGCGTTTGCCTTAATATCATCCGCTATGTCTATGTAGGGTTTCATAGCCTTGTAGTCGCTGTGCCCCGTCCATTTCATGACCACCTGTGCCGGGATTCCGAGAGCCAGCGCATTGCAGATGAATGTCCTTCTTCCGGCATGGGTACTTAACAAAGCGTACTTGGGTGTGACTTCATCGATGCGTTCATTTCCCTTGTAGTAGGTCTCGCGTACAGGCTCGTTGATTTCTGCCAATTCGCCCAGCTCTTTCAGGTAATCGTTCATCTTCTGGTTGCTGATGACGGGCAGAGCCATGTAATTCTCGAAATGGATGTCCTTGTATTTGTCCAGTATGGCTTTGCTGTATTTGTTCAGTTCAATCGTCAGGCTGTCGGCAGTCTTGACTGTGGTTATTTCGATGTGGTCAGACTTCACATCGCTTCTTTTCAGATTGCGAACATCCGAATACCGCAAACTCGTAAAGCAGCAGAACAGGAAAACATCACGCACACGTTCCAGGTATTGCTTATCCTTGGGTATCTGGTAGTCTTTCAACTTGTTCAGTTCATCCCAAGTCAGGAAGATTACTTTTTTCGAGGTGGTTTTCAGTTTCGGTTTGAACGTATCGTATGCAATGTTCTGATGATGTCCTTTCTTGAAGCTCCAGCGCAGGAACCATTTGAGGAATCCCATTTGCTTGCCGATGGTGCTGTTTCTCATATCCTTGGTATCACGCAGGAAGTTGACGTATTCGTTCAATCCAAATTCGTCGAAATAGTTGAACGTTGCATCCTCCTTGAACTCTTTGAGGTGGTTCCTCACTGCTGCAAATTTCTCATAGGTGGATGCCGTCCAGTTATTTTGGTTACCGCATTCTTTTACAAACTCATCGAACACCTCCCAAAAGCTGACAGGGGCTTCTTCCGGCTGTTCTTCGCTGGTGTCTTTCATTCTCATGTTGAAAGCTTCCTTCAACTGCTGGGTAGTTGGCATGACCTCCTGCACCTCAAATTCCTTGAAAATATTCTGGATTTCGGCATAGTATTTCAGCAAGTCCGTATTGATTTCGGCTGCACTTTGCTTTAGCTTGTTGGTGCATCCGTTCTTTACCCGCTGCTTGTCTGCATCCCATTTGGCTACGTCAATCCGGTAGCCCGTTGTAAACTCGATGCGTTGACTGGCAAAGATGACACGCATACGGATGGGTACGTTCTCTACGATTGGCACACCGTTCTTTTTCCGGCTCTCCAATGCAAAAATGATGTTGCGCTTGATATTCATAATTGGGTGCGTTTGAAATTCTACACCCAAATATACACCCAATTATTGAGATAGCAAAAGACATTTAGAAACATTTAGTTTTACTCTATGTTGTAATTTGTACTTGATTATCAGTTGTTTGCGGTTTTGTGATATTCTGTGAAAGTATAAGTTCGAGAGCCTGTCTCTCCGCTGGAAAGAATTGCAAAACAAAGAAAATCCCTGTAAATTAATACTTTACGGGGATTTTTTGTTTTTGGTGCATAGCAAAAATAAGCATATCAAAGCATTCTTTCGGTGTACTATTCGGTGTACCTGATTACCTTCAATACCAGGTACACCTATTAAGTAAATAATTCATTGTTTATCAGTGTTTTGCATCTTGACTTGTTACTCTTGAAAATTTAGTTTTGTGATTAAAAAACAAGTAAGATGGAAAGAACAACATTTTGTCTATTGTTCTACATTCGTAGGACGAAATTGAATCGGAACGGTGAGGCTCCGATAATGATGAGAATTACAGTGAATGGAGTCCGGGTTGATGCTTCAGTGAAGAAAACAATTCTTCCGGAATTCTGGAGTGCGGCAAAAGGAAAGGCCCTGGAAAAGAAGCGTGAGTACAAGGAACTGAATTTGTATCTTGACTCTATCCGTTTGAGGATAATGAAGATTCAACGTGAACTGGAAATAGAGGAGGTATCCGTTTCTGCCAACAGTGTTCTAGCTCGTTTCCAAGGTAAGGATGCTCCCGTACAACGTACTCTGTTTGAGGTTTTCCGTGAGCATAATGATAAATGTATCCAATTGTCCGGTACAGACATGGCGCCTGCAACCGTGCAGCGTTATGAGACATCCTTGAAGCATACCCGGGATTTTGTTTGGGAGACATATCATAAGAAAGATGTTCTTTTGGATGAAGTTTCCCGCCAGTTTATTGAGGATTACGAGTTTTGGCTTAAGACAGAGAAAAAGTGTTGTCATAATACAGCCACCAAATATTTGAAGAATTTTAAGAAGATTATCCGTATTGCTTTGGCTAAGGGATGGATGAAGAATGATCCGTTTTTGGAAATTAGATTCTCATTGGATAAGGTGGAACCGGACTTTTTGGAAGATTCAGAAATCCAGAAGCTGATATCGAAGGAAATTGATATTCCACGGTTAAGTCAGGTACGGGATATTTTTGTGTTCTGTTGCTTCACTGGTTTGGCTTTTTCGGATATTCATGGTTTGAGAAAGGAACATATCGTGGAGGACTCGAACGGTGTCAGGTGGATACGCAAGGGAAGACAGAAGACCAAAATCATGTGTAATATTCCATTGATAGAAATACCATTGAAGATTTTGGAAAAGTATTCCACCAATGAATATTGTAAGAAATATGGTGTGCTTTTTCCGGTGCTTTGTAATCAAAAAATGAATGCATACCTCAAGGAACTGGCTGATATTTGTGGTATTAAAAAAACATTGACCACCCATGTTGGGCGTCATACTTTTGCCACATTTGCTTTGGCCAATGGTGTCTCGATAGAGAGCGTTGCTAAGATGCTGGGGCATACCAATGTCCAGATGACCCGTCATTATGCACGTGTGCTGGATCGTACAGTGATACGTGAGATGTCACAGATAAAGATGGATTTACATTTTTCCATGTAAGGAGAGGATGTTTGGAATGAAAAATAGCAGGCATGAGATTCAAAAGTCTACTCTTTCAAAAAATGGCCGGAAATTGCTTCCGGCTGTTTTGGTAACAAATTTATTAGTTGTGGAGCTATTCGTTCGATACGCAAATCGAACGAATCAACGTAATCGCCCCTAAAATATAATTTTTTTGTTGTCCTCTATCCCAATATTGAAAGTTTGGCTATATTTGTGGTAGGAGCAAGACGGATAGAACTTGTATTTCAGTGTTTTGATATTTTGTCAAAATCGAATTTGTCATTTAGAACAGAGTAATGGGATAGTAATGTAACTCTAGTTTCAGTTGGCTTTTCGAGGTTTTCGCTTGGCTTCGTTCATATGTGCGGTTTTTTCTAAATCCTTTGTTGTTGACAACCTTCTTACACCAATCTGTTCCCATTTTCGTTTTTTATCCATATCTTTGTTTCATTCTATATCCATTCAGGGATTGAGACTGTGCTTGTATGGATAAGGAATGAAGTAATAGAATTTCAATCTAGTGTGCGGGAAGTAAAGAATAATATGGAAGTCTAAACATTTGTAAAAATGGCAATTAATAGTTTCAAAATAATAGCTTTAAAAGCAGTGCGTCCACGTTTGGACGAGTTTCCTGAAAATAATGCGAGGCATTACGAGAAGGTGGAAGCAATCCAGAAAGTTCTGTATGATACAGACAAATGGTTTTATTTTTACAAGGGAATTACTATATCTGAGGATAACTCTCAGGTGGAAATGACGAGTGAGGCAAAGAAAGACTTCTCGCTATATGATACAGATGAATTAAAAATAAGCCTATGTGCTGTAGTTGGCAGGAATGGTGCAGGAAAAAGTAGTATTGTAGAACTATTGGTGCGTACCATCAATAATCTTGCTGCTGTAATGCTTGGAGAGGGGTATAACTTTTCAGCGGCGGAGCATTTGCATTTTATTGACTATGTGTTTGCAGATTTGTGTTTTCAAATAGGCAATGTGGTATATATATTGGAAGCCCACGGGCGACACGTCACACTGAAATACTACAAAGCCAGCATTAAACATTACTTTATATATAAACCATATAGGCATTATTATTTATTGGATCAGAACAGTATAGAGAAGTTATCGATTCCGCTCAAGAAACATAGGGAAGGCAGGCGGATATTGAAAACACTATTCTATACAATGGTGTGTAATTATTCTCTGTATGGCTTTAACTATAGGGATTTTTTTTCGGAAGCTACCCCTGCCGCCCGACTTCAAGCATTACATATCAAGGCCAGTGATGAAAACCCTACAGAAGATTCGCTATGGCTAAAAGGGATATTCCATAAGAATGATGGGTATCAAACTCCAATTGTGCTACATCCGATGCGTGATGATGGAAAGCTAAATGTAGCGAATGAGAATGCTTTGGCAAAAGAACGTCTGACCGCGCTGCTATTCTTTAAAGACAAAAGCGGCAACTATCCTCTCAGAGTCATCAATGGTGACCTACATGTGACTGCACTTCATATACGGCCTACTAAGAACAGAAAGTTTGCTGAAGGCAACATGATAAATGTACTTGGTATTAATACAAAACAGAATATCAGTAAGAACTACGACCGCGTAAGAAATTGTATTCTGTCGTTTTGGGATGAAAAGTACGGAATCTTCGAAAAAGGAAATATGAAAGCGTTTCATAAAGATGCTTGTGATTATATAGTATATAAAACACTAAAAATTGTCAAAAGTTACAGGAAGTATAAGCCAGTTTTTAATTATTTGAGCAAGAGCGTGTTTTTCTATGAGGAACTAATTAAAAAGTTGGAACCACTAGCACATGACTTCTCTCATATCACCAAGAAACTATTGCAAACTATTAATTATCTGACAACGGATATGTATACAGTTGGTGACAATAATTATAATCTGGAATTTCTGGAACAAGAGATGGAAGAGAAAGGTATGCGGATGAGATTTAAAGGGTATAATCAGCTCATTAAACAGAATCTACTCCCACCGCCAATTTTTGATCTTGATTTGATACTGACGAAAGACAAGCAAGGAAACGGAACGATACCGTTCAGTAGCATTAGCTCTGGCGAAAGGCAGATAGCCTATACTATCAGTAATCTGATGTATCATATGGTGAATGTGGATTCTGAATGGAATGATTACTATAGAAAAGACAGAGATCATCTAGAAGTTATTAAATATCACTACATGAATGTAATTTTCGATGAAGTAGAACTTTATTTTCATCCAGAAATGCAGAGACAGTACACCAGCATTATGCTGAAAACACTTAGAAGTGTCCAATTTTCTAATATACGTGGTATCAATATTATGATGGTAACACATTCTCCTTTCGTACTTTCTGATATTCCAGACAGCAATGTGCTTTGTCTTGGAGAGGGCAACAATATTGTGACCAGGACTCTTGGCGGTAATATAATGGAGATGTTGAGCGGTTCGTTCTTTATGAAAAATTCAATAGGAGATGTCATCAAGGAAGAAATTGCTAATAGTAGATATGTATAACAAGGCAGTCAGAGAAAGCAAAAATGTAAAGAAGGACTACATAAATAAACGTGTAAGGTTTAGGTATGTTTGCAAGCATGTAGGTGATGACTTCCTTAAATGTATGTTAACCAAAATGGTGGATGATATATCCAAGGCTGTAAAACAGATTTAAGATATGTTTAGGTTTGTGTCCTCAAAGAATCCAGTAAAGCTGAAAAAAGCATATTTGGCTCAGTATAACGTGAATCTGCTCCAGAAGAAACTGGATAAGCTCATGACAGATTATCCAAACATCAAAGCAGCCTTATCTGATGATATAACCGTTAAGAAACTGCTGGTGGGTAATTTTAAGTATCTAGCTAAGGTATATAGTGCATATACTAGCTATTTGAATGGAAAGACACCAGAAGAAAGTCTACTAATACGCTCTGCCTTTGTAAAAGGGGGATTCAATTATGGCAGCCACAAAAGTAAAATTGCCAAGTTCTTAATGTGCATATTCCGGAGCATACCCGTTCACATTCCGGTAGCTTATAAAGCATAAAAAT
>ENA-OYYV01000793-OYYV01000793.1-human-gut-metagenome-genome-assembly--contig:-NODE-793-length-13349-cov-5.502482_pt1 | contig 13349 bp, 17 predicted proteins | sample MGYA00244069_ERZ653462 | MGnify/ENA primary metagenome ERZ653462 (study PRJEB26926, sample SAMN06165170) | human gut metagenome | biome: ENVO:00009003; feature: ENVO:2100002; material: ENVO:00002003...
CGCCAGAGGCTCCCCTCGGTAGGGGAGCTGTCGAGCGAAGCGAGACTGAGAGGTTTGAAATTAGGGGGATTTTCAGATGCAGTATAAAGAAGTTGCGGGCGGCATCTGCGCGCCCAAGGGTTTTGCAGCAGCCGGTGTCCATTGCGGCATCCGGGCAAATCACAGTGAAAAGTACGATCTGGCGCTCATCAAGGCCGACGTCCGCTGCGCTGCCGCCGGTGTTTACACCACCAACAAGGTCTGCGGCGCACCCATCAAGGTAGACCGCGCTCACCTGACGGACGGTTATGCACAGGCCATCGTGGTCAACAGCGGCAACGCCAACACCTGCGCCGCCAACGGCGTGGCACTGGCGGAGGAATGCTGTGAGCTGGTGGGCAAGGCGCTGAACATCGACGCAAAGGATGTCCTGCCCTCGTCTACCGGCGTTATCGGCCAGCCGATGGTCATCGACCCCTTTGCCCGGGGCATCCCTGCTGCCGCCGCCAAGCTGGCGGCTGACGCACAGGGCAGCGCCGACGCGGCGACGGCCATCATGACCACCGACACCCACAAGAAGGAATATGCCATCCAGTTTGAGCTGGGCGGCAAGACCTGCACGGTGGGCGCCATCGGCAAGGGCAGCGGCATGATCGCCCCCAACATGGCCACCATGCTGGCATTCTACACCACCGACGCCGCCGTCTCCCCCGCCCTGCTGGAAAAGGCCCTCAAGACCGTCGTCCCCGGGACCTACAACCAGATGAGCGTCGATTTGGACACTTCCACCAACGATACCCTGATCATCATGGCCTCCGGCCTTGCGGGCAACCCGGAGATCGCCGAGGAAAACGCCGACTACGACGCCTTTGTGGCCGCACTGACCGCCATCGCCGAGCATATGTGTGCTGAGCACGCCGGTGACGGCGAGGGCGCGACCCACCTCATCACCTGCGAAGTCACCCACGCCCCCGACCTCAAGACGGCCCGCGCCGTCAGCCGCAGCGTGGTCTGCTCCAACCTCTTCAAAGCCGCTGTCTTTGGCCGGGACGCCAACTGGGGCCGCATCCTCTGCGCCATCGGCTACACCCCCGGGGATTTTTCCATCGATAAGGTCTGCGTCTGGCTGTCCAGCGCCGCCGGTGAGGTCTACGTCTGCGAAAACGCCGCCTATCACCCCTACAGCGAGGACGAGGCCGCAAAGGTGCTGGCCGAGCACGATATTCTGGTCAAGGTGGATATGGGGACCGGTGACGCCAGCGCCAAGGCATGGGGCTGCGATCTGACCTATGACTATGTGAAGATCAACGGCGACTACCGCACCTGAGAAGGAGAACTGCAATGAAAAACGAAGAAATGGCCCTCCTTTTCTCGGAGGCGACCCCTTATATCCAGAAGTACCACGGCAAGACCATGGTCATCAAATACGGCGGAAACGCCATGATCAACGAGACGCTGAAAAACGCGGTCATGAACGACCTTGTCACCCTGACCCTGCTGGGCGTGCGGGTGGTCCTGGTACACGGCGGCGGCCCTGCCATCAATGAGATGCTCAAAAAAGTGGGCGTCGAGAGCCGCTTTGCGGGCGGCCTGCGCGTCACCGACGACGCCACCATGGAGATCGTCCAGCAGGTGCTGGCCGGTAAGGTGAACAAAGACCTCGTGGCAAAGCTGCGGGGCCGCGGCGTCGGCCTCTGCGGCATGGACGGCCAGATGCTCCGCTGCACCGAGCTTGACCCTCAGCTGGGCCATGTGGGAGAGATCGTCCACGTGGACCCGACGCTGATCTCCAGCCTGCTGGACAGCGGCTATATCCCCGTTATTGCAACGGTGGGCATGGACGACCTAGGCCAGGCTTATAACGTCAACGCTGACACCGCCGCCGCACAGATCGCGATCGCGCTCAAGGCCGAAAAGCTCGTCTCCATGACCGACATTGCGGGTCTGCTGCGGGATAAGGAAGATGAATCCACCCTCATCCCCGAGGTGGAGGTCTCCGAGATCGAGGGCTACAAGTCCGCCGGCATCATCGCGGGCGGCATGATCCCCAAGATCGGCGGCATGGCCGATGCGATCTATCAGGGCGTCCACGAGGCTGTCATCATTGATGGCCGCGTGCCGCACTCCATCCTGCTGGAGCTGTTCTCCGACCGTGGCTCCGGTACCCGCTTCTATCGCCGCAGCCATCACGAATAAGGGTTGCGCGATGCGCCGGAGTACCCTATAATAGTTGATAAGAAAACTTTCCGATATGCCAAGGCCTCCCCTCGATAGGCAACAGCGATGACCGCCGCCAGCCGTGACGGAGAGGTTTAGCCTCGCTGCGATTCACGGCTAGGCTCTCCTTCGTACAACCTCTCAGGCGCTTCGCGCCAGCTCCCCTTGTAGGGGAGCCTTTGGCAAAGAGGGAAAGTATGTGGCTCCACCGTCAGGAGGTAGATATTATGGATTCCGAAAAAGTCATCAAGCGGGACAACGAGTATGTCCTGCATACCTACGCACGCAACCCCATCGTCCTTGAGAAGGGCCACGGCCTCTATGCCGAAGGCCCTGAGGGACAGAAGTACCTCGACTTCACCAGCGGCATCGGCGTCAACAGCCTGGGCTACTGCGATATGACCTGGGCCGAGGCCGTCTCCGGGCAGGCACACAAGCTGCAGCACACCTCCAACCTCTACTATACCGCCCCCTGCGGCAAGCTGGCCAAAAAGCTCTGCAAGCGCACCGGGATGAGCAAGGTGTTCTTCGGCAACTCGGGCGCAGAGGCCAACGAGGGTGCCATCAAGGCCGCCCGCAAGTACAGCTTCGACAAATACGGTGCTGACCGCTACAATGTCATCACGCTGGTCAACAGCTTCCATGGCCGTACCATTGCTACCCTGACCGCCACCGGACAGGGCGTGTTCCACAACTACTTCGGCCCCTTCAACGAGGGCTTCCAGTACGTCAAGGCCGGCGACATCGACGCTCTGACCGAGATGGTGGACCGCCACACCTGCGCTGTCATGCTGGAACTGGTACAGGGCGAGGGCGGCGTTGTGGCGCTGGAACCCGAGTATGTGCAGGCTGTCCGCGCCCTCTGCGACGAAAAAGACCTCGTCCTCATCGTGGACGAGGTGCAGACCGGCGTGGGCCGCACCGGCACCTTCCTGTGCTGCGAGCACTACAACCTCCAGCCCGACGTCGTCACGCTGGCCAAGGGTCTGGGCGGCGGTCTGCCGATTGGCGCTGTCCTGATGAATGAGAAAGTCGCTGCCGGTATGGGACCCAGCAGCCACGGCTCCACCTTCGGCGGAAACCCGGTGGTCTGCGCCGGTGCGAATGTCGTCGTGGACCGGATGGACGCCAGCTTCCTCGCCAACGTCAACGAGCGGGCCGTCCAGCTGCGCACCGGTCTGGAAAAGCTGCCCCGCGTCAAGAGCCTCTCGGGCATCGGCCTGATGGTCGGCATCGAGTTCCTCGAGGGCATCAAGGCCGCTGATGTGCTGGCCGCCTGCCGCGAAAAGGGCCTGCTGGTGCTTACCGCAAAGACCCGCCTCCGCCTGCTGCCGCCGCTGACTCTGACCGCCCACGATGTGGAGATGGCGCTGGATATTCTGGGCAGCGTCCTCGCGGAGATGGACCCCAGCAAAACGGAGGAGCAGGCATGAAGCATCTGCTGAAAATGAGCGCTCTCACCCCTGACGAGGTGGCCCACATCCTTGATGTGGCCGATGAGCTGAAAGCGCAGCAGAAGGCCGGAGGCACCGAACCTCTGCTCAAGGGCAGGAGCGTCGCGCTGATGTTCTCGAAAAACTCCACCCGTACCCGCACCAGCTTCGAGGTGGGTGTCTACCAGCTGGGCGGCCTCGGCAACTACATGAATGCCGCCACCGAGCTGCAGTCCGGCCGCGGCGAGCCGCTCAAGGATACCGCCCGGGTGCTGGGCCGCTATTATGACTGCGTTGTCTGGCGCACCTACCGCCAGAGCGATTTGGAAGAGTTCGCTGAGTTTGCAGGTGTCCCCGTCATCAATGGCCTGACGGACTATGCTCACCCCTGTCAGGTGCTGGCCGACCTCATGACCATCCGGGAGCGCCGGGGCGCGCTGGCGGGCCAGAAGCTCTGCTTCGTCGGCGACGGCAGCAATATGGCCAACAGCCTCATCGTGGGCGGCCTGCTCTCCGGCATGAAGGTAGACTGCGTCTGCCCCCACGGCTACCGCCCGGCGGCAGATGTGCTGATGTTCGCCCATAAGTACGGCAGTGCGTTCCGCCTGCTGGAAGACCCCGCCGAAGGCGTCAAGGACGCCGATGTGGTGGTGACGGCTGTCTGGAATACCGCCGCCCCCGGCACCTCCGAGAGCGAGAGCCGCCTGCGGGACTTTGCAGGCTTCCAGCTCACCAGCGGCCTCCTGAAAGCCGCAAAGCCGGACTGCATGGTGCTCCACTGCCTGCCCGCTCACCGCGGCGAGGAGATCTCTACCGCCGTCTTCGAGGCCCACGCCGACGAGATCTTCACCGAGGCAGAAAATCGACTGCACGTCCAGAAGGCTGTGCTGGCGGTATTGCTGGCGGGAAAGTAAATATGCAATGTGTAGCGCGACAACTTTTTTGAGAAACACGGACAAGATTTTTGAGAAAAAATCAGCCGTTTCTAAGAATAAATTCCGAGCCCGTTCACTTGCATCGACGACCCCAAAACCGAGGGGTCGTCCAGGCAAAGGGACGGGGGTTTTATAGCTTCGGGAGGAGCGGCTTTTGCCGCCCCTCCCTTTGCTTTTTCTCACCTGCGGGTCATTACTCTCCCGAGGGCTCTCCGGGGCCTTCTGCGGCCTCCTGGGGGGCTTCCTGTAGCTCTTGCGGCTCGGTGTATTCTACCCAGCCGTAAACCCCAGGCTCCCAGGTGTTCCCGTCAACTTCGGACACCCATTTCTTGCTGCTATGAGAGCACTTATCTCCCAAGCTATAGGCGTCGTGTGCGCCGAGCGGTTGCACCCACTCCGGGAACTCTTCGAGGGGGTTGCCGATGCGCGTCCACATCGAAGGGGTTGCCGAGGGTTTCGTGTTCTGCCCCTCGTTGGTGACATCATGGATAGAGCGATAAAGCTGCCCCTCATCCTGGACGATGTCGCCCACCTTGCCCCTCCAGTTCTCATCCCATTGGGCGAAGAGGTCAGGGAACTCTGCGACCGTCACTTCGTCGAGCTGCTGCTCCCGGGCCATCTTGACGAACATGATTTCGGCAACGCTGCGAGCAGCTTCTTCGCGCCGGATGGTCTTGTTCAGCTCCTCGACGGACTTCTTCGGCGTCAAATACATCATTCGTAAGCACCTCCAAAACCAGAGATAGAAACCTCGCCCGTAAAGCCCGCGTTTTTGGTGATCGTAAAGCGAATATCGACGCCCCACTTCTCCGCCGTCTTGGCCTTGTTGGTGAAGTTATAGACCCGGTTGATCTGCACCATCGCCGTGATGTCCTCCCACGTCGGGGAGGCGTCAAAGGCGTTGTTGCACGCCTCCACCTTTGCGACCGCGCCCTCGATCTTCCAGGTGGGCGTCACGAGAACTTTGCTCGCCGCCGCGTCAGTTTCCTCCGGGGCCGGGAGCTGGAAAGCGATGACCGTCTCAGCCTTGGAGAAGTTCCAGATACGGACAGAGGTTGCAAAGTTGCCGTCGACGGCCTCCACGCGGAGGCGGTGCGCCCCATTGGTGAGCGTCAGCCACTTTTCACGAGTGAGCTCGATGGTGCTCTCCTGTCCGAGGCTCGCCTGATAGCTTCTGATCTCCTCATCGTCCACGAACTCGGTGACGACCACATTGTCGCCCTCGACATCGGTGACGGTGTAGGTTTCGGCGAAGTTGCCAGTCTTGAGGCCGAGGTCGGTGTCCTGCCCGGAAATGCCGGGGGCGGAGTTGGTGCGCTTGAAGGTGAGCCGTCTGTAAGCTGTACCGCCCTTGCCATCCGTGACGGTGATCTTGATGGTGTTGACGGAGTTGAGGCTCATGGTGTAGAGCTTCTCCGAGGTGATGGAGACGCCCAGCGTTTCTCCCTTGGGGGCGTTGTTGATCGTGCGGATGAGCTCGTCGTTGAGCTCCTCCGTCACGGTCAGCGTGTCGCCGTCCGCGTCGTCGATGGTGTACTCATGCGTGAAGCCCAGGTTCTTGTCGCCGAGGTTGGCGTCGACGCCGGAGATCGTGGGGGCCGCGTTGGTGCGGGTAAACGTCCACGTCCGGGTCGCGCTGCCTCCCTGCCCATCCGTGACGACTACCTTGACCGTGTGGGCTCCGAGGCTCAAAGTATCGACCGGGACGGAGATGGTGTTTTTTGAATTTCGCGTCGGGGCAAACGACTTCGTCGTTTGCCCATCGAGCGACTCCGTCGCCGTCAAGACGTCGCCGGAGTCGGCGTCATCGACCGTGTAGGTGATTGTGAAATTGCTGTTCTTATCTCCGAGATCTCTGTCACTGTCAGAGATCAGAGGGTCAGTGTTCAGGACTTCAAGGACGGGGCGGAAACCGAGGTTCTCGTACCGATAGGAAGCACTGCTGTAATCCCAGCCGCGGGCCGACCTGCACCCACGGCGCGCACGAGTAGACGCCCCTTCCGCCCACGTCTCCTGACACCAGGAATAGACGTAGAACCAGTTCCAAAACTTGTTGTGCGTGCTGTTGAGGTCGGTGCTGTTCTGGTTGCTGTCCAGGTCGGAAGAGACAGGAGCCGGGAGGCCCGTGATGACCTCTTCCCGAGTGATGAACCTGTCCCACTCGTTGTTGGTCGGCGTACCGCCCGCGTAGTAGTCGCTGTTCCGGCGATTGCTGCCGCCAGTCAAAACGCGGCACTTATACCTCGCTCCGTCGATAGTGACAGTTTGACCGAAGATGAAGCCCATCCCGTTCAAATCGTCCCACGAAACATTGACCAGGATGACTCGGTCGCAGATGAGCAGCGTTTTATCTCCGTCCTTGATCTTCACCCATTGGAGCTTGTTGGCGTCAGCCGAAGGAGTGTCTCCGAAAGTATAGTTCGCCATGCTGCCGGACATTGATGGAATATCGCCAGCAGAGGACGCGCCGTCAGGGGTCGTGTCGTTACGCCACGGCTTTGTAGGCCGTTTGAGGACTGTACCGTTTTTGTAGAACCCGCCGAGCTTGACGGTTCCGAGATATTGCGCCATAAGGTAGCTCTCCTTCCGTTTTTATGAAGCGGTAGGGAGCGAATATCTTCTTCGCCAGATTGTAGGCACAAGCCCACCGGGCGAAGCCGAGCCAGGAGTTGACCGCCTGGATGATCGCCTTCTTCGTGATCTCGCCGTTTCGGAGCTTCTCGATCATCTTCTTAATGCGCCGCTTTTCCCGCCGTTTGGACTCAGTTCGGAGAAGAAGGTGCGTCGATTTGATTTTGAAGCCGTAGGCGTTCACGCCCTGCCGCACATAGAAAATCTTGGTTTTTTGGTTGGTTTCAAGGTGTAGTCTTTCTTCAAGAAACGCCTTGATTTTTGCCAGCCACTCCCGGGCGATCTCCTTGTTCGGCGCGATGATGACGACGTCGTCCATGTACCGAGTATAGAGCGTAGCACCGAGGAAGCGGATGCAAAACTGGTCGAGCTCGTTGAGGTAGATGTTGGCGAAGTCCTGGGAACTGACGTTCCCGAGAGGGATGCCAGTCTCGCCCTCTGGGCTCGAGTCGATCACTTTGCAAAGAAGCCGGTAGAACCGAAGGAAGTCCTCGTATTTGTCGGGGTACTTCTTCCGTAGCTTCTTGAACCGCTTCGCGATGATCTGCTTCAAAACGCGGCGGTCGATGCTGTAGAAATACTTTTTAACGTCGATCTTGATGACTGTGGCCTCGTCGCCCCATTTCATGCGGGCGACCCTCATGTCATGCTGCACATTGAACGCCGCACGAATAGGGCCTTTCCCGTACATACAGGCAAAGGAACGGTCAACAAAGACCGGGCGGAAAAGGTTCTGGAGCTCTTCATGGATGATGAGCTGCACGACCTTGTCCCGAAGATGCGGTATGTGGAGGCTCCGGGTCTTCGGTTCCGTGATCGTGCGATGACGGTACGGCCCGGGCCTGTACTCTATGCTGCCCCTTTGGGGTCTGCTCTCAACTTTGTTGAGATCGCGCCAGAGCTCGACGTTGTTCACTTCGGAGAGAAGATCATAGTCGATTGCCTCACGGGAAAATTTCCTGTGTCCTCTCAAGGCTTGCTTATAGCCCGCCTCGATCATGGGCCATCCTACCACATCCTCATACTTAGAGGGCGGCGCAGGCGGCGGCACGATCTTCTTCTTCGTGTTCTTGGTGTTGTAGTGTAAAATGGGGAATTTCGTCATTTGTGGCATCCTTTCCAGTAGAACGGCTTGGCACCTATGACGCGGGTTGATACCCACATTGTAGACCTTGCCTCGCCGCCCAATACGACAGGGTGGGCGACGCTCGATCACTGTTTTTACGCCGTCTCACGACTTGGCGAAGGATTACCTCTCCCTTGAAGTATAACAAGGACTCGCCGACTAAGCCGTAGCCGAGCCGGACGAAATAACCTACAAGGCGGGGCGGAAACCGAGGTTCTCGTTCCGATTGGAAGCATTGTTGTAATTCCAGTTGCGGGCCGATTTGTACCCACGGTTCGCACGATTAGACGCCATTCAGAGATAACCCTAAGTAGGTGCTCTACTTTTTGGCTTGCTGTCCGTTATTGATGAAATACTTCTGCAAGCCTCCGATGATGCGCCCGATCTCGTCGAGCCTTCCCTGTAGCTCAAAGAGTTTTTTCTGCGTGACGTACTTCTGCGTCTTTGCGACGCCGAAGAGGACGAGGAGAAGGGTCTTCTCTGCGTCCGCTTCATCCAGCCATTCAAGCCGCTTTCTGACGTTCGTGAGGTTGTTCGCCATTACTGCGGCGCGGATGAGCTTGAAGCACGACTGCTTGATCTCCTGGCAAAGGGAAAACTTTTCCGAGGCGGGGAAGTTCTTTAGCAAGGGGTAGACATCCCGTTCGAGGAATATCTCAGCCTTTTTTTTGGAGAACTGACGGCTCGGCCAATGTACGCGCACCTCTTTCCCCGGATGCGAGTCACTTCGGCGATGTCTCCATAGAACTCGAAGCCGTAGTCTGTGAGCTTGATTTTGGTGTTGCGCCCGGAGATGGAGCTCCTCCCCTCGATCACAAGGGTCGCCGCTCCTTCCAGAAGGAGGCCGCTCTCCGTTTCAAGGGAGAGAGAGTCCTCTGGCAATCCCCGGCACTTCTCGCATATCGGGACAAGCTCGCCGAAAAGGTTCCCGATGATGCAGCTCGCCTCCCTGCGGGTGCAAGCTATTTTATACATAGATTTTCCGCGCTACGGAGTCATAGATGCCAGACGTGATCGCGACGGAGCTGACGGAGTCAAAATTGATGAGAAAGACATTGTTGACCATGTTGTTCAACGTGGCGTCCTTCAGCACCTTGATCTCCTTCTGTGCGTCTGCAATCTGAGCCTCGTGGAGAATGACGGCTTCTCGATTGTTGAAGATGCCGTCGTCCATGTGGTTCATGTTGGTTTGACTCACCGGCGTTCCTTCCTGGATGACTTCCCCCGTCTCGACATCGGTGACGTGGTCAACCCATCCGACTTTTTCATAGGGTTTCATCGCTGCTCTCGACCTCCATTTCTTTGATGTTGTATTTGAAGGCTATATAAAGCCCCTTGCCCGGTGTTTTTGTGAAGACCCTGTCCTCTGCCGTCGCGATAACATCGCCGTCGCTATCGACGAGCTCGACATTCGCTACGTCGCCGACCACGGTGTCGTCGAAGTAGATATAGACCCTCGCGTCGCTCCCTGTGACGTTGGTGCGGAAGGGCGAGACCTCCTTCGGTTGCCCGTTCAAGGTGTAGGCTGCGTGGTCGACCGAGTCGACAAACCGCTGCCCGATTTTGTTGATCCCGAGGGCTGTGAGTGTTTTCGCCATTTAGTCGCTGCCTCCTCTCGTGTGGGTTGCTGATGAGCACCGGGCAGAAGTCGAGCATCTCAAATACTCCTTTACGCCCGGTTCTTCTCGGGACTCCGCCACCAGGGTGGAGGCGAACCCCTCGAACATAGTGTAGTCGCCGAAGTGATAGAGCTCTTCGGACGCTGCCAGCGTACCGACCTTCGGGAAGATGACATCGCCAGACGATGCACCGCCCCGCGCCGCTACCTCGGAAGCGAGTAGGTGGCCCACGCTGACCACATGGGGCCAGACGCCGCAAACAAGCTGGCCGCACCTTGGATAGTCCGAGAACCCCGTCTTCATCTGTGAACGGATGAGGATAATGTTCCCGGTCTCCATGCCATAGGCGGGCTTGCTGCTCCCTTCCTTGACCTTGCAGACCTCGGCGTCAATAACCGAGAGGTTTGTGACGCCGCTCTGCTTCGAGCCCTTGAGGTAGATGATGAACTCCGCCCACCTTTGGGGGTCTTGCAAGGAGAGGGGCTCGATACGGCTCTGATCGTAGCCGAGCGCGGTAAGGGCGTAGAGTATGCCCTGCCGGGTGCCGCTCTTCTCCGCGATCAGCCCCTTCATGGAGAGCCGCGTCCGATATGCCTCATCAGTTTCGCCTTCGAGCCGTTTCATATCCCGGTCTTGTCCGTGGACAGGAAGCATAGAAACCGAGCAGCTCACGACATTCGCCTCATCCCGCACGCGGAAAAGAGATCTCTTGACATCGTCAAACTGACGCCCGATCACCTTGAAGAAGACGAAGAACTGATTGACCGATCTGCGGCCTTTTTTAAGCGGGCCGAAGAGGAGGTCGAACATATACTCGCCGAAGTTGTCAAACCGTTTCATACCTTACCCCCTCTTTACTGTTACATTGACAGTCCCGAGGGTGATGACCTTGTCCTTGTCCAGTTTGATGTCCGCCTTCGGAGTCGCGACCGTGGCATTAGTCGCTTCGCTGTAGCCGCTGCGAATTGCGTGGTTGATGTCCGAGAGCGTCAGCTCGTAGAGCTTGCGCCCCTTTCGGACGGCAAGCAGTTCGGCAAGGATAGCTTTGACCCTATTCTTGATGTCGTCGTCAGCCTCTACGCTGCTCGTAGTAACGGTGACGTCGATATTCTGGGCGACGGTGACGGAAGACTTCACAAGAACATTATCGTATGGGCCAGCGATCTTGTCAACGGCTTCTCTCACCTCCGCAAGCAATCCTTCGGTCGCCTCCCCAGCCGTGCCGGTTACAATGACGTCAACCGTTCCTTGTCCTCTCGGGTGATCGCAGTCCGCCTGTGCAAACAGAACGCCGGTGACACTCTCGGCGGCATTGATGAACGTGTCCTCGATCGCACGCTGTGCCAGCTCCGACCAGGAGCGGAGGGTTCTGACCCTCGCGCCGGAGTCATCCTCCTTGTCGCTGCCTTCTCGGACTATCCAGTCGTCGCCGTTCCCGATCTTCACCTCTCCGATATAGGTGAGCGTGCGTGTGATTTGACCGGGCGGGACGTTGTATCGGGAGCCCTCAGTCTCTGCCTCCACCAGCACATCCACCGACTGCGCTCCTTTCTGGAGCACGGTGGGCTCAAGCGAAAAGAACCGAAGTTCCTCGCCCTTGATGTCCTTGATGGTTTTGAAGACGTGGCCCTTTGCGATCTTGATCGCTTCCCCGCCCGTCGTTTCTCTGGTTACGGTAACGAGCCCGCGTGCCTTTTGGGCTTGCTTTCTCTTCTTGGAGTAGTCCCCCATCTTGAGGTCGAGCCACACGCCGGAGGCATGGGAAACGAACATCTGGTTCAAGATCGTCCGGGCAAGCTCCAGGACTTCGATTTTAATGCGAAGGACAATCATGAGTATCGTGTAGAACACGCCGCCCGAGTGGAAGTTCGTGACGACGAAGCCCTCGTCCTCGAGCTGCCCTATGGCTTCGTTCTTGAGGTCTTCGAGGTCTGGCACGGGGATGACCTCGTCGAGTATTTCCTTGTCGATCATGCTGTTATCACCTCCACGCTGACCGGGTCGATGATGATGTTGAGTTTCCTTGGCTCATCTTCCTCTTGGAATTGAAAGGAACAGAAGAGCCGGTAGGCGTCGCCGGTGAAGTCGACGCTCACTTGGATTGACTCTGGGATGATGACCTCCCGCTTCTGTAGCTTCGTTTGCGCCCTCTGCGTGATCTCGATGCGGGTGAGCTCGTCGTCTTCTGAACTGATGAAGTCATATAGGCCCCACCCGAAAGTCTGGTCGTAGAAAAGGCTCCCAGGCTGCGTGAGGGCTTCGAGGATGATGTTCTGATACAAACATTCAAGCCCAGAACAGAGGGGCGCGTCGCCGGTCGCCGCTTGTGTGAGCTGCCACTCGTCATCAAGCAGGATGTCGGTGTCGTATAGTCCCGTCACAACGCCACCTCCCCGATGATCGCCGGAGTTAATTCTCCATACGGGAGAGCGATCGCCACCACGGCCCCCGCCTTGAATTGTTTCTTAGACTTAATTCCGGGGAGCGGTGGGAACTGCTGGTCGGCGTTCCCGAAGCGGTCGAGGACGGTGAGCTTGTACTCGTACCAGTTGGCCGCGATGTGGCCCTCGTAGCTTGTGCCGGTCTCGTCGTTGTGGATGACGAGCTCCTCGACATCAAAAGTGTCCCCCAGCTTCTTCGCCGAGTCCACCTTTGCGTAGGTCACGGCGGGGAGCTTCAAATGGGAATAGTCTTCGGCGAGTGTCTTGCGGATGATCGCCTTGACCATTTGCTCGAGCATGATGCGCCCCTCCTTTGCTTAGAAGTAGATGTAGGTGCGGATGAAGCCCGAGTCATTGGTGGCCGATACCACTTTCAAGACCTCAAACTCACCGCTCACTTGCGGATGCACGACGTTGATCTTGTGGGAGTGCCGGACGAACGGAGCCGACACGGTCTCAAGCTCCCAGATACCCCCAGCCCGATGTAGGCCGAGGATATTGACGCCGCGCTCGAAGGTGTAGACCTTCTTTTGCTCCGGCTTCTCATCCCAATAGAAGACCCCGCCAGAGAAAAAGAACGGAACCTTGAGCCCCCACGCCGCATTGATGGTTTCGAGTGCCTGGACGCCGTTCTGCTCCCGGATGGGGAGCATCTTGCGCTCCGGGTAGCTCTTCGATGAGAGTTTCATCTTGGAGAGCCCAGCTTGCGCCAGGACATAGGCGATCATCTCCTGCGGCGTGGTTTCGAGAAAGGTGTTGTTGATGATGGTGTCCTCGAGGACGATCATCTCGTCCTTGAGGTTGACTTCGTTGATGTACGCCCCGCCGTCGTATGGCTTCGACACGAAGCCGGTGAACACTTCGTCAAGTGCGCCATCGTAGCCGAGTTTGATCGTTCCGGGGTCTTTACGTTTGAGGCCTGTCTCTTATACACATCTCCGAGCCCACGAGACATCTCAGGATCTCGT
>ENA-OYYV01000801-OYYV01000801.1-human-gut-metagenome-genome-assembly--contig:-NODE-801-length-13254-cov-5.726116_pt1 | contig 13254 bp, 10 predicted proteins | sample MGYA00244069_ERZ653462 | MGnify/ENA primary metagenome ERZ653462 (study PRJEB26926, sample SAMN06165170) | human gut metagenome | biome: ENVO:00009003; feature: ENVO:2100002; material: ENVO:00002003...
ATCCTGAGATGTCTCGTGGGCTCGGAGATGTGTATAAGAGACAGGTCTACATCATGCTCGGCATCAACGAGCTCGGCAACGACCTCGATGACATCACGGCCAAGTTCTCCTCGCTCATCGACGCCGTGCGCGCCGCGCAGCCGGACGCCATCATCTTCGTCGAGGCGAACCTGCACGTTGGCCCCTCGCGCTCGAGCACGGACGCAACGTTCAATAACCCCCGCATTGACAAGCTCAACGAAAAGCTCGCCGCCCTCGCCGACGGCAAGACGATCTTCTACATCGACATCAACGAGCTCTTCGACGACGAAAACGGCAATCTGCGTGCCGATGCCAGCGGCGACAGCACCCATGTCTACGCCAAGTATGACCTTGACTGGTGCGACTGGCTGTGCACGAAGGCGATCGTTCGCTGAAAAAATAGGACAAAGGCCAGCCGGAAACCGCTTCCGGCTGGCCTTTGTCGTGATAGATCTGGATACATCACTTATGTTTTCCGTTTTTTCTCCCTCGACGCGGTGGCGCGCATCAGCGCTTGAGGATGTACCACACAAACGCGCCGCAGGTAATGATCATGCCGCCGCCAACTGCTGCAAAGATCATGTGACTGCCTCCTTTCCCCTGATGCCCCGGCCGGGGTCCGGACGGGATCTGTGAAGATACTTCATTATAAGGAATCTATGCGCTAAGTTTCCGGAAAACAGCGGCCAAAACGCTGCGCAGCCGTTAAGAAGGCGGAAAAGAATGCGCCTGAGGCTGCAAAGACCGTCGCGTTTGGACAGACAATGTGCTATGCTGACAGTGGAGCCGAGACGGCTGTTCGGAAAGAGGGGTGCTTATGCAGAAAGCATGGAAGCGCATGCCGCAGTGGTTGCGCGATACGATCATGTTCATTTTCATCATGGGCTGCGCCGTCGGCGTGTGCGAGCTGCTGTCTGCCTGCTATGACGACAACAACCCGTTTGCCACCTCCGTGTTCATTCTGGCGGTGGTGCTCGTTTCGCGCTTTACAACCGGGTACTGGCCCGGCATTCTGGCATCGGCCGTCGGCGTGGTGAGCGTGAACTATCTGTTTACCTACCCGTTTCACGAATTCAACATGTCGATCGATGGCTACCCGCTGACGTTTGCGGTCATGCTGGTCGTGAGCGTTCTCGTGAGCACGCTCACGACGCAGATCAAGCGGCAGGAGCAGCTGCGCTATGAGGCGGAACGGGACCGCATGCGCGTCAATCTCCTGCGCAGCGTGTCGCACGATATCCGCACGCCGCTGACGGCCATCATGGGCCTGAGCGCGACCGTGGAGGAAAACGAAGCGCTCACGGACGAGGGGCACGGCATGGTCGAGGAGATCCACCAGAACGCGCAGTGGCTGCTGCACCTGTCGGAGAACATTCTGTCCGTTACGCGCTTTTGCGATGAAGGCGTCGTGATCGAGAAATCGGACGAGGTCGTCGAGGAGATCGTCGGCAGCGCCATCCGGCGCTTTCGCAAAAACTGCGGCACGGACATCCCCATCGACGTGACTAAGCCGGAGGAGATCGTGCTCGCACCGATGGACGCCACACTCATTGAGCAGGTGCTGCTCAATCTGCTGGAGAACGTCGCCAAGCACAGCCCGTCGGCGACGGAGATCTTCATTGAGATCCGCAAAGATGCCCGCCGCATCTGGCTGACCGTGGCCGATAACGGCGACGGCATCCCGCCGCAGCTGCTCGGTGTGCTCTTTGACGGCTATCTGCCGCTCGGCGCGGTGGAGGCGTCCGACCGCAGCCGCCATATGGGCATCGGACTGAGCGTCTGCCGCGCGATCGTGCGCGCGCACGGCGGCGAGATTTATGCAAGAAACAAGATCGACGGCGGCGCAGAGTTCCGCTTCTGGCTGCCGGCGGAGGAGGAATCGAACACATGATCCGTGATAAAATCATCATCGTCGAGGATGATCCCGGCATCAGCAAGTACCTGCAGGCGGCGCTGCGCTCGCACGGATATGATATCCTGCTGGCGCCTGACGGTAAGACCGCGCTGGAGATGATCGCCTCGCACTGCCCGGATGTGCTGCTGCTGGATCTCGGCCTGCCGGATATGGACGGCAGCGAGATCATCCGCTCCGTGCGCACCTGGAGCCGGATGCCGATCATCATCATCTCGGCCCGCAGCGCGGAGATCGACAAGGCGGCCGCGCTTGACATGGGCGCAGACGATTACCTGACCAAGCCTTTCGGCACGGTGGAGCTGCTCGCGCGCATCCGCACGGCGCTGCGCCACACGCGCACCGACGGCACGAGCGACGGTCTGGCCATGACGGGCGAGTACCGTGTCGGCGACCTGTGCATCGACTACAACAAGCACCGCGTCTTTCTCGCCGGCGAGGACACGCACCTGACGCCGAACGAGTACAAGATCGTGGCGCTGCTCGGCCGGCACGCCGGACAGGTGCTCACCTACAAGTCCATGATGAAGGAACTCTGGGGCCCCGGCGTCGGCGGGGACAACAAGCTTCTGCGTGTGCACATGGCGAACATCCGCCGCAAGATCGAGCCGAACCCGGTCGAGCCGCAGTACATTTTCACCGAGGTCGGCGTCGGCTACCGCATGGCCGACAGCCACTGAGTCCCTATCCAGAACAAAAAGCTCCCGGAGCAGTGCTCCGGGAGCTTTTTTGCAGTTTGCTGCGGCTCAGTCCGCCGTGATCGTTACGGTGCGGGAGATGGACTTTGCCATGTCGTTGCCGCCGAAGATATAGGCGGTCTGGCGGTAGGTGCCGGCCTCGGTGGGCGCCTTGCTGCTGACATACAGCTTGTGTGCGGCCGTGAAGCCGATGTAGCGGTAGTGCACGCCGCTCTGATTGTCAGCGGCGCTGTCACCGCACATGAGCGTGGCATTGAGGGTATCGGCCTTGAGCGCGCTGGCGGCATAGGTCATCTCGCTGTTGTTCCAGCTCAGGCTCGCGCCGGAGATGTGCATCTTCACGACGAGCACGCCGGTGCCGACGCCTGGGTTGTAATTCGGGTTCGAGGCGATGGCCGTCACGAGGTACATGCCCGCGCGGTTCGGCGAACCGAAGGCCACGCGCGTGCTGTCAAACACGCTGGGCAGGCTGTTGAGAGTGTCGACCAGCTTCGTGAACGCAGTGATATCCACGCCGATGAGCTTCAGAAAATCGGCCGCGCCATCCAGCAGTTTTTGATTGTCCTTCAGGAATGCACGCAGTTCGCCGACGGTTGTGCCGTCCTGCAGCGCTTCGGTGAGTGTTTTGCCAAGAATGGGCTTGACGATCGGGTCAAGCACTTTCAGCGCGGTCTCGGATACCATACTCTCCGGGAGCTGCACGTAGACGATGCCGGACAGGCCGCTCGTCACGCCGCTGTAGACCTTGAAGATGGCGAAGGTGTCCTCCGGGTTCGTGGTCACATACTGCTGCGTGGTCAGTTTCGTGCCGGCGGAGATGGCGGCCGCCTGCACCTTGACGCGCACATTGGCTTTGTCGACCGTGAGCGTGCCCTCGGCTGCGTCACAGCCGTGGTAGTCCGCCGTGGTCGGGAAGCTCGCGCGGATCTTCTGGTTTTCACCGGCGCCGATGCTCGGCGCGGTGTAGATGGTGACGCTACCGCCCTCGATCGGGAACCAGAGTTCCGGGGAGAGTTTGTTCGTGCTTGTGTTCGACAGGTAGCCTTTGGTCTTATATTCGATGACCATGCTCTTGGCTGCGGCTTCCTTGCTCACGGTGGTCTGCGACCAGTCGACGAGCTTGTCGAGGATCTGCGTGCGCATGGCGGCGGCGTCCTTCGTGTAGGTGAGGGAGACGCCCTGCTTGAGCACGATCTTCGCCTGCGTGCGCGCGTCTTTCAGCGTCACGGTGACGAAGGTGTCCGTGCCATTGGCGGTGAGCTTCATTTCATAGGTGCCCGCACTGACGGCAGAGACCTTCGTAGCACCGGCCCAGCCGCCCTTGAGGTCGACCCAATAGGTTTTGATGAGACCTTTGTGCTGCTGCGTCACGGTCACGGACGCGGCGTCCGCATCGGGCAGGACGGCGGCGACGATGGCGGCGCGCAGCGCATCGAAGTCGATGGCGCCGTTCGCCGTGTAGGGGATGTTGACCTGATAGGTCTCGCCAGAAGTCTCCGGTGTGTCGGCCGGTTCCTCCGGCGTGTCAGCCGGGGTGGTGTCCGGGGTCTGCGCCGGCGTATCGGCCGGGGTATCAGTGTCCGCATCCGCGGGCTGCGCCAGCTTCGTGAACGTGTAGACCTCCGTCGTGCCCTTCAGGCGCACGGCGTAGTCCTGCGCGGGAGACTGGCTGTCCAGCGCAGGATAGCTCACGCCGAGCACATCCAGCGCGGGGAAGCCCGCCTTGCCCGCCGTGAGCGCGGGGATGATGCCGGCAGTGGTGCCGGTCACGGGCACCCATTTGGTCGCGCCGCCGGACAGCGTGCTGGTCGCTTTGTACTCCCATTCCTGCGTGCCGACATCGCTGTAGTTGCTCAGCAGCGTCTGGCTGAGCAGGTCATTGACGTCCGCGTCGTCGGGGATGTAGGCCGCACCGTCGTGCACGTCCGGCACGACGTCCGCGGCAAAGGCCGGGATCTGGAACGCGGCGAGCTGGCCGAACAGCAGTACGGCCAACAGGACCGCAAGGATCCGTGTTATGTTTTTGTGGGTTGTCATTGCAAAAAACCTCCTGTCTGTGGTCTTTGAGGACAGCCTGTATTATAGGACATATTTCGACAAATTTCAACATTTCTGATAAAAATGTGACATATTATCTTACCTGTATAAAAAATCCTCGCCCGCAAGCGTGCGGACGAGGAAAATGCTTGATTTTTCAGGGTTATTTGCCCAGCTCGGCGAGCATTTTGCTGTGGATGCCCTCGGTGAGGTCGTTCGTTTTCGTGGCCTTGACGGTCTCAGCCGGGATGACCTCGCGGATGCGCAGGTACACGTGCGTGCGCCGCCAGGGGACGTTGTGCGCGATGCGCTCCGTGCCCTCGATCGTCGCCACGACGATGGGGACGCCTGCCTTCTGTGCGATTTTGAGCGAGCCGGCGTGCCAGGGCAGCAGCTCGCCGCTTTTGCTGCGCGTGCCCTCGGGATAGATGGCAAACGAGCACTCGTGCGCGCGGATGAGGTCGGCCGCGGCATTGATCGTGGTCAGGGCGTTGCGCGCGTTTTCGCGGTCGATCGGCAGAAAGCAGCACCGGCGCACGAACGGGCCGATGACGAACTTGCGCATATTCGACGGCTTGGACACGAACGCGAGCCGCCAGCGCCGCAGCACCCACCACTGTACCATGGGATCAAAGTTCGAACGGTGGTTGCTCACGAACAGATATTCCGTGTCCGTCGGTACCTTCTCGAGCCCCTCCACGTGGATCTTTACGCGGCACAGCGCGAGAATCCACCCGTCGAGCGCCATGGTCAGCGCATGATAAAACGGGCTGATGTGCGCATACATTTTATTCGGGCCGGCAAACCACGTGCAGACAAACATCAGCAGCACGTACACGAGGTTCGCTGCCACGAAGCAGCCGATTAAAACCGGCAGCAGCCACCAGTAGCTCAGCGCCGGGGACAAAAAATAAATCCACGCTGTGCTGAGCACGGCGGGAATCCACAGCAGGTAATAAAGCACGAACGGACACCTTCAAGCATATTAAATATTAAAATATTGCCAATAGTCATTGACGATAAAGTTCCAAATCTATTATAATTACATCGGAATACCGTGTCAATGAACGAGATGTAAACTTGCACGGATTCCGAAAACATTCTGATTGGAGATAGGATGGGATAAGATGATCGTATTAAAATGGGTGTTCCCGGTGTTCCTGGCGGTGCTCGCCATCGTGCACCTCATCAGCTGCTGGCGCGGCGATGACGACCTGCGCAAGCCGACCAAGGTCGCGCTGATGCCGGTCATCGCGCTGGCCTACCTCGCCTTTGCCCGCATGCCGTCGCTTTGGGTGGTCGCCGGCCTGCTGTTTGGCTGCCTGGGCGATCTGTTTCTGCTCTGGCCGCTCAAGAAAAAGTTCTTTGTCCTCGGCACGTCCTCGTTCTTCCTGGGTCACGTGTGCTACCTGATTTTTATCTATACGCACTATGTCATTCGCGTCGGCTGGGTCTGGATCGTCGTGATCAGCGCGGTCTACGCCGCCGGTGCCGCGTTTGTGTACGCCAACAGCCGCAGAAACATTCCGCGCGCGCTGCGTCCGCTGTCGCTGGCATATATGCTCATGCTCTGCGTGCTGAGCGTGAGCCTCATCCTGCCGCTGCTGACGGCGTTCTGGTGGGGCAAGCTCGTGGCGTTTTTCGGCGCGACGTTCTTCCTCGCGTCCGACGGCGCGCTGTGTGACATGCTCTTTGTCAAGAAGGCCGAGCCCACGAAGCAGAACTTCGTCGTCATGCTCACGTACATCCTCGCGCAGACGCTGCTGGCCGTCGGTTTCGCAGCCTGCCCATAATCACCTGAAAAGCTAGATACTTCAAGGGTAACGGGGCGCTCCGATACGGAGTGTCCCGTTTTTTGTACAGTGATTGGAAAATCTTAATAATTTTGTTATTTTCTCTTTACACCGGGCGAAAAATGCAATACAATGCGTAGCATCTACAGGAGGTCTCGGGGGGAAAAGAGAATATGACGAAAGAAAAGGAAACGGAAAACCGGTCGGAACGGGAGCGGTTTCTGGACCGGATGCTCAAGGAGATCCTCAGCGGACAGCGCAAGCCGGGCGACCGGCTGCCGACGGAGAGCGAACTGGCCGGGCAGTACGGCCTGCGCAAGACGAACGTGCATCTCGGTCTGCAGGAGCTGGAGCGGCTTGGCTTTTTGCGGGTCGTGCCCCGGCACGCGACCTATGTCGCGCCCTACTGGGAGTAGGCGAATCTGGAGACGCTGGCCGCCATCATGACGCACGGCGGCAAGCCGAAGCCGGAGCTGGTGGACGCATTTCTGGAGCTGCGCGAAATGGTCGCGCTCGGCTGGTTCCGCTGGATGAGCCGCAACCCCAAAACGGAGCAGATGCGGCACCTGTACGGGCTGCTCGAGCGGATGGAGGCCATCGCCTACGCACCGGACGGCGAGAAGGACAAGCCGGAATTTCTGGACCTGGTCAATCAGTTTCTGGTGTGCATGTTTGCCGAGTCGGACAACATGATCTTCCGCGTCCTGCTGCGCTCGTCGCGCGAGCTTGCGCACGTGACGTATTACATCGTGGCGTACACGCTGGACACGCGCGAGCTGTGCAGGACGTACCGCACGGTGCTCGACGGGCTGACAAGTGGGCACGCATCGGAGGCGATCGACTACTGGTGCGGCTGGAGCGACAAGGTCACGGTACAGTACCGCGAGGCCCTGCTGCGGCTCGAAAGTGAATAAGCAATGCCATACCCCGGCGGGACGAAGAACCCCGCCGGGGTATGGCGCTATTTGTGAACTTTTCGCGCCGCGGTTGCGCTCGGCACGCGGGTGTGTTAAAATCAGGGAAAGAAAACCGGAAGGAGCGAGCCCATGAAGCTGACATTTATCCGCGCCGACCACGAGGTGACCGGCAGCTGCACCCTGCTTGAGATCGGCGGGCACTACGGCCTGATCGACTGCGGCATGGAGCAGGGGCGCGACCTGTTTGAGAACATCGCCATCCCTGTCCCGGCGGCGCAGATCGAGTTTGTGCTCGTCACGCACGCGCACATGGATCACACCGGCCACCTGCCGCTGCTGTATAAGCAGGGCTTTCGCGGCACGGTTTACGCCACGGAGGCGACATGCGACCTGTGCGGCATCCTGCTGCGCGATGCGGCGCACATCCAGATGTCCGAGGCCGAGTGGAAGGGACGCAAGGCCGCCCGCGCCGGCCAGCCGGCGCCCGAGCCGCTGTATACGCTCGAGGACGTGGAGGGCGTGCTGCGTCTGCTGCGCCCGTGCGGCTACGGCAAGCGCATTCAGGTCGGCGAGAACATCATCATCCGCTTCACGGATGTCGGCCATCTGCTTGGCAGCGCGTGCATCGAGGCATGGCTCACCGAGGGCGGCACGGAAAAGAAGATCGTCTTTTCCGGCGACATCGGCAACACCGACCAGCCCATCATCCGCGACCCGCAGACCGTCTCGGGCGCGGACTACGTGCTCATCGAGTCGACCTACGGCGACCGCAGTCACGGCCCGCGCGTGGACTATCTGACCGCGCTCGCGGACTGCATCCAGCGCACGCTCGACCGCGGCGGCAACGTGGTCATCCCGTCGTTTGCCGTCGGCCGCACGCAGGAGCTGCTGTATTTCATCCGCCAGATCAAGGATGCCGGCATGGTGCACGGCCACCCGCACTTCCCCGTGTATGTCGACAGCCCGCTCGCCAACGAGGCCACGCGTGTCTTCCTGCAGACGGACACGAGCTTTCTCGACGACGAGGCCTGCGCGCTCATTCGCAGCGGCGTCAACCCGCTGTATTTCGACGACCTGCACACCGCCGTCACGAAGGAGGACTCCGTCGCGCTCAACAACGACAAGACGCCGAAGGTCATCCTCTCCTCAAGCGGTATGTGCGACGCCGGCCGCATCCGTCACCATCTGAAGTATAACCTCTGGCGGCCGGAGTGCACGGTGCTGTTTGTGGGCTATCAGGCGGTCGGCACGCTCGGCCGCAAGCTGCACGACGGCGCCGAGAGCGTGAAGATCTTCGGCGACGAGATCGCCGTGCACGCGGAGATCACCGTCCTGCCCGGCGTGAGCGGCCACGCGGATAAGCAGGGGCTGCTGGACTGGATCAACGCCATGGAGCAAAAGCCCGCGCACGTGTTCGTCAACCACGGCGACGATGATGCCTGCACGGCGTTCGCCGCCTGCCTGCGCAGCGAGTACGGCTATGACGCGGACGCGCCCTACAGCGGCAGCGAGTTTGACCTCGCCGCAGGGGCCTATACGTATGTAGCCCCGCCGCGGCCCATCCATCATGACGAGGCGCGCCAGGCCGCCGCTGCCGGCAAGCGCCGCGAGAGTCCGGCTTACGCGCGGCTGCAGCGCGCGCTCGGTGAGCTCACGGCCCTTGTGCGCCGCTGCGCCGGCTGCCCGAACAAGGGGCTGAACGCCTTTTCCGAGGAGCTCGAGCGGCTCACCGCCCGCTGGCGCGACCGGCTTGCCCCGTGAGCATGCAATTATAATAACGACATAACGACCGCCCTGCCGGGCACCTGGCAGGGCGGTCTTGCACTTAAATTTTCCCGCGCGCCCGGCCGACCAGATACATACCGACTGTGCCGACACCCAGCAGGACGATGTTTATGACCGGCACGACATCTGTCTGCAGCGCATCGGTCTCAAACGCGTTCTGCGCCAGAAACAGCGCGCCCGCCCCGGCTGCCGCTGCGCACAGGAGCACGAGCGCGGGCGGGTTTTTCTGCGCGAACAGCCGCCCGTCGTGCGTTCCCGCCGCGCGCAGACAGTTGACTGCCAGCGTCAGCAGCATCGACACGAGCACAAAGTCCGGCAGCACCCACAGCCCGATCACGAGCGCGCCGAAGCGCTCGACCGCGTGAAGCAGGCTCACGTTGCGCAGCATGGTGAAAAACGGGTGGTTGAGCTTGGCCGTCAGCTCCGCGCCGAGAATGTCGATCGTGAACGCGCTCAGCAGCGTCACGAGCACGCAGATGCGCACGCACCACCACACGGCCGCGCGTCCCCGCCCGGGCGCGGGCGGGGTGCGCCCGCCAGTGAACGCGCCGAAAAACAGCACCGCCGCCCCGATGCCGAACACCGTCAGCCCGCTGCGCGCAACGCCGGGGAGCCCCTGCACCGTCACGGGCAGCAGATTTTTCACGTTCAGCCCCGGTGCCGCGAATACCAGCACCAGCACCAGCACGAGCATCAGCAGCGGCAGAAAGATCTCCGAGGCGCGGAAAAGCGCCTTCGTGCGCCCGAGCGCGCCGCAGACCGCCATGGCCAAGATCGTCACCACGAACGGCCACGGCCGGCTCAGCGGGAACACTGTCTCGATGAACCGCTCTGCCCCGATGCGCAGCGCAAACGCGCTGTAGAGCAGAAACCACAGCGCGTAGACGCCCAGCAGCACGCGCCCCGCGACCGGGCCGAGTGCGCGCAGCGTGATCTCGCCGATGCCCTCGCCCGGCCGCCCGCGGTGCAGAATGCCCTCAAGCATCCACGCGAACAGCAGCAGCGGCACCAGCGCCGCCAGCGCACACAGCCAGCCGCCGCAGCCGGCCTCCGCGGTCGTTTTGCGCGGCACGAGATGCAGCAGCGGCGAGAGCAGCACCATCGTGCACAGCGCGTAATACTGCCGCCGTGTGAGTTGAAGTCCCGTCATGTTCCGCCTCCTGATGTGTCGATGCCGTCGCGCAGGTCAAATGTCCGGCCCACGTCGGCCGTGACCGTCACGCGCACCGGCACGCTCTGCCACACGGCCGGCCAGTCGTCGCGGATGGCAGCCCATCTGCGCCCGCAGCCGATGGCGAGCGCCTGCCCCACGCCGAGAAAGTCCGCGCCCAGCGTCTGTGATACGGCAATCACATCCTCTGCCCAGCCGGTCACCAGCGCGGCAAGCGCCGCGTTGAGCTCCTCCTGATAGGCCCGTGCCGTGATCCGGCGCGGCACGCGCAGTTCGGCGATGCCCGCGCGCAGTTTCAGCGTGACGTCCACGCGCGCAAGCGCGCCGTCGCTGTCCCACACCGGGCGAAAGCCCGCCTTGCACGTGTCGAGCGTGAGCATGACGGTACCGCCGTCGCCGTCGGTGACGGCAAGGTTGCCGTGCCCGGCCGCGCCGAGGAGCATACTGGCTCCGCGCGCCGTCTCCGGCTCGATGCTGCCGGCGTAGCTCCCGTTACGGAAAATTGCGTACCCCGCCGGGGCAAGCGCCAGCTTGCCGCCTTCCTCCTCCGGCGTGCGCACACATTCCACGGCGCCCACTGCGGCGCAGCCGCTGTCGGCGAGGGCGCGGGCGACGTCCGTGCAGGAGAAGGCGTGGCTCGTGCCGTCGAGCGTGATGTCCTTTTCCAGCGCGGCGAGCGCCTCGGTGACATCGGTCTTGTCGTCGCCCGTCTCCATGACCGCCTGCTGCGCCGTGCCGCCGCGCACGATGAACAGCGGCGCGCTCAGGCGCATATCCGGGTCGCGCGCGATGAAGTCCAGCAGCGGCGTGAGCCCGCCCGCGGCGGCTGCCTCCTCGCCGAGGAGCAGATAGCTCGTCTGCGCGTAAAAAAGCCCCGCGCTCGGCGTGCGGTCCTGCAGCTGGCCGAGCGCCGCGAGCATCGACACGCCGGACTGCGTCATGCGCTTGGGCGTCTCGTTCTCGCCCGCCCTGCCTGTTGCCGCGCTCAGGCACACGCCTTCCGGCGCGCGGTCCACGCCGATCGTCTGGATCAGCTCCAGATCCTCGACCGCGCGGTAATTGCTCGAGATCGCGCCGGTGCTGCACCCGCTGCACAGCATGCCCGCTGCCAGCAGCAGCGCCAGCGTCCGTCTGCGCCGCATGGACCATCCCTCCTTATATTATATGGTGTGCTCTATCTCTGCCGCCGGCGGTTGGGGCTGTCGTATTCCGGCGGGCGGAATTTTTCATCCGGCTGCGGCCGGCGCAGCAGCGTGCGGAAGACTGTCGGCCGTTCGCTGTCCACGAACGGGGCCATATACGCCACGCCGTCGCTGTCGATCGTGCACAGGTACCAGATCACGAGCCCCAGCATTGCCAGAATGCCGAACAATCCCGCCAGCGCCGCTGCCAGCACCAGCCCCAGCCGCAGCAGACGCACGGCGTTGCTCAGCTCCTGATTCGGCAGCGTGTAGCCGGCGATACCCGCGAGCGCCACGACGATGATCGCCACCGGGCTGACCACCTTCGCGTCCACGGCTGACTGGCCAACGAGCAGCGCCCCGATGATCGACACCGTCTGGCCGATCGAGTTCGGCAGCCGCAGCCCGGCCTCCTGCAGCAGCTCGAAGGCGATGAGCATGAACAAAATGATCGCCGGTACCGAAAACGGCACCTGCTGCTTGGCCTGAATGACCGACAGCAGCAGTTTCGCCGGGATCATCTCCTGGTGGTACATCGCTACAGCCACGTACAGCGCCGGGAACATCAGCGAGATCGCCAGCGCAAAGTACCGCAGCACGATCAGCGCCGAGGCCAGAAGGTAGTGGTGCGATTCGTCCTCCGGCGCGTGCATCAGCAGGTGGAACGTCGTCGGCAGCAGGTAGCCCATCGGCAGTCCGTCCACCAGCAGACCCACGCAGCCATCGAGCAGCGCGCCGGCGAATTTGTCCGGGCGCTCCGTCTGGCCCAGCTGCGGCAGCAGCGCCCGCGGCCGATGCGTCAGATACGGCTCCAGGTCGCCGCGGCCGAGCAGCGCCTGCTCGTCGATGGTGTCGAGCCTGTCAAGGATCCGCTGCACGCGCGCGGGGTCTGCGATGCCGTCTACATACAGCACCGCCACCGTCGTCTCCGACTGCCGGCCGACGACCGTCTGCTGCAGCTTCAGCGCCGGGGTGTGCAGCTTACGCCGCACGAGAGAGGTGTTGATGCGCAGCGTCTCGACAAAGGCGTCCTTCGATCCGCTGACGGATTTTTCGATCGTCGGCTCCGACACCGCGCGCACATTCGAAGTGCGCACCTCGAACGTGACGGCCTTGCGCTGCGCATCGAACACGAGCGCGACCGAGCCGTTGGTCAGATCAAAGACCGCGTCGTCCATCTTCGCGCGCGTACGCGTCGAGCAGCTGTAGACCGCGCCCTGTTCGATCCGGTGCACGGCCTCGCGCGTGGAGGTAATGTCCGCCAGGCGGCCGCCCTCCGTCAGCGGGCGCAGCACGTCCGTGGACACGTCGCCCGCAGAGACTACGCCGTCGAGCCAGCAGACGGTCACCGTCAGGCGGCTCTCGAGGCCGATGCGCACGGTCCGTGCCTCAAAATCGTCGCAGTCGGAATATATTTTTTTCAGCTCGCCCGCCGTGACCGGCACGTCATACTGCGGCTGCGGGCGCGGGTGCGGCCCGTCATTGGAGCCGCTGTGAAAGAAGTCGGTTTGCATATTGCGTAGTATAACCGGAAAAAACCACAATATTTAGTGCCCGAAAATGAGGCGAAAAATTTTTTACGAAAATGTGAAAAAAGTTGTTGACAGCCGTCGATTTGGGTGGTATATTAGCAAAGCGCTCGCGGGGAACGCCAAGAACAAAACAAACTTCCGAAAAAAGTTTAAAAAAAGTTCTTGACAAAGCGAACCGCGTGTGGTAGTATAAACAAGCTGTCGCCG
>ENA-OYYV01000806-OYYV01000806.1-human-gut-metagenome-genome-assembly--contig:-NODE-806-length-13121-cov-19.579902_pt1 | contig 13121 bp, 8 predicted proteins | sample MGYA00244069_ERZ653462 | MGnify/ENA primary metagenome ERZ653462 (study PRJEB26926, sample SAMN06165170) | human gut metagenome | biome: ENVO:00009003; feature: ENVO:2100002; material: ENVO:00002003...
TTCTGTATCTCCTGCTTGGCAGGATTTATCTTGAACGTCTTTGTGATAGTGCCTGCGTAAGAGCCTTTTCCTGTGACTTTTACAGTGGCAGTACCTATATTCTTGTTGCTTGAGTAGGAAACTGTGTAGTCAGTACCATTTTTCAGCGTTTTACCATTGTATTTAACAGTAATGCTCTGCGTGATATTCTTGCCCGTGTATGACTTGTTTGAAATGCCAGAAATGGTAGCTTTCTTGAAGTTATTTTTGATACTGTAGGTCTTAGAAACTGAGCCTGTGTAATTGCCCTTGCCTGTGATAGTGACCTTTGCTGTGCCTACCTTGGTGTTGTTTGAATAGGAAACTGTGTAATCTGTACCATTCTTCAAAGTTTTGCCGTTTAGCTTGACCGTTACACCAGGCTTCTTTGCCTTGCCATCATAAGCGTAGGTCGAAGTAGAAAGTGTCACGCTTGCCTTTGAAATGCTAATTCTTGAAAGTGCAGGAATTTCAGCCGTTTCAAGAACTTTCTTGCAGACTGTACATTCCTTGTGCTTTGAGCCTTTAACTCCGATAGAAGCCGTTTTGTCGACTATCCAACCGCTTGATTTGTGACCTGTGGCATTTATCACTGTCTGAACCTTGATAACAGTATTGCAAACTGAGCAATGTGAGCCGTCTGTTTTGCCTGCGGTGGTGCAAGTAGCAGGGTAGCCCTTGTCGGTAACTGCAGTGTGACCCTTTGCAGGAAGCTTTTCTGTAACTGTCGCATTACACTTTGTGCAAGTCTTTATAGCAGTACCCTCTGATGTGCAGGTCGGCTGTTTTGTTACAACAGAATTTCCGTAGCTGTGACCTGTTGCCTTAGTTGTGCTGTCCTTGTATGAAGTACCGCAAACAGAACACTTGTGGAGAGTGTAGCCGTTAGTAGTGCAAGTAGGTGCAACAACCGTGGTTGTATAGCTGTGGGAAAGCTTTGCAATTGTTTCTGTTACTGTTGCTCCGCACTGCGTACAAGTTTTTGTTTTTGTACCTTCTGATGTGCAGGTAGGCTGTTTTGTGATAACAGCACTGCCATATGTGTGGCTCGTGCATCCGCAGGTGAGTTTGTATGTCTTTGCTACAGACGGATTGTATGTAGGATAAATTTTTACAGTGAGTGAACCGCCGTTTTTGAATGTGATACGTCTGATATCATTAGCATAGTTTTCAAGCTTATTTACACTTACCATGCTGCGATCAGAAAATTCAACTGTGTAGTCTGTATCGTCATAAAGCCAGAAATCAATGCTGTCGCCCACACTGAACTGAGTTTTGCTCAATACGCTTGAAAAGGACGTATTCGAAATGTCTGTACGCCAATAAACAGTGGTAGAGGTCGGAACTGTGAACTTATTCACATAACCGCAAGACTTGCAGGTCTGTGTTACAGTGCCGTCAGTTTTTGATGCGTACTTTGTTTCGTAGTCATGACCTGTTTTGACGTCAACCGTCTTTATATCGTCAAGATTTGAAAGGTTCAGGGAGTTGAAGGTCACGTTATTTTTATCGTAAACATACCAAACTGCTCTGCCGTTTTTGATAACAGGCTGGCAATCTGAAAGACTTCCCTCAAAGGTGTGTATACTGCCGTTTACTGTGCCGTCAGCGTTTAGCTTCACACAGCTTACCTTTGTATCTCTGGCCCACAATAGCAAAAAGCTGTTATTATTTATCTTCACAAGCTGTGGAGCAGAAGCTGAAGCTGTACCCTCTGCATAAGAAGTTATCTTATTGAGCTTGTTTGTGGAAAGGTCCTTTGAAACAGCGGAAACGTAGACGTTTCGTGTTTCTGACGTATTGATATAATCAAGGTCAACTGTACTCTGTGCCACGATATAGCTTGATGATGACACATCAAAGCCGCCTATAGCCGCACCTGTATAGTTATAGTGACCGGCGGTATATTCAGGGTATGTTACAACGTCGATATTGCTGACCTTATCAAAATAGCTTGGGAAGAATTTGCCTGTAGTAAAATCAGAATTATACTTCACCAGAACGGCAGAACGTGGATGAGCGTCACCATGGTCGAGGGCGACTATATGGTTGCCGTCGGTTTTTATAAACTGATTGAAGGAGTGGCTAACATAGCCATAATCAACGTTCATGACGCCGGTATATGAATCAGTGATAGTCATTGAAGGCATATCCACTTCAATGGTAACATTAGACTGATGATTATTGCCGTCGCTTGATTTATACATTTCGTGGCAGGTCCTCACAAGCAGGTGGTCACCGCTATGGGTCATTCTTGCCGAGCCTGCATCGAATGGAACTGTAGTGTTAGCTCCATACAGACCGCAGGACTTTATTTTGTTCCAATTCTTATCATACTTCGTGATACGGAAAACCTCGAGGGAGTCGTTTTGTTTCGGATTTTCCTGACCGCTAAGGACATAATAATTATTGCCGGAGTCATAGAAAGCACCAAAGATCGGCAGTTCATTGTCGATAAGCTTAGTGCTGAGCGGTTCAAAATCAGGGCTGTAATATTCCACAAGGAGCTTGCCCTCGATAGCGCCTGACTGGACACGCATATAATTGCCGTTGTCGCACACTGTCAGGTAAGATTTCACTGTGTCAGACCATTGCACATAGTCCTGAGCATTCACATTAGAGCCTGAATACGCAACACATTGCGCCACGGCAAAGGCACTGAACGATCCAGCAGACACAGCAGTAGAAACAGCCATTGCGCCAGACAGGACAATGCTCAACATTCTTTTCTTCATATTCATCAATTTCATCACCTCATACAAAAACTTTTAAACGAGAACACCTTTATATATATAATATCACAACGCAAGGCGTATGTCAATGAAAATAAGTTACAATGAGAATGATTTCAATAAATTCGTCAAACACCAAAGGTCAACGCAGTAAAAAAGAGCAAAGAGGATACAAAACAGAAAAAAACGCCTTGACAAGGTTTGATGGGTGTGATATAATATTACAGTGGTATTTCGAGGTGTGGCTCAGTTTGGTAGAGCGCTGCGTTCGGGACGCAGAGGCCGTGGGTTCAAGTCCCGTCACCTCGACCAGTCACTCGCCGTGACGGGCATTGTCCGTCATGGCTTTTTTTATTATTAGAACTTAACGCCGCAGGGGGAGTTTTTGTATTACCTAAAAAAAGTAGGGTCATGCTTTGATGGATCAAAAAGCGTAACTCTTTTTTGTATGCTCCACATAGCAAAAGTGCCTTATGACTAGCATTAAGGCACTTTATCGATTCAATCTTTCCCCAACCTCTCCGAAATCTCCAGCACAAACTTCTGATCCTTCTCAGAAAGTCTCGATACGCTGTCCACGATCTTCTGTGTGAGAGCTGGATTCTTGCTGCCATCGTCGAAAAACTGCTGATGATAAAGATATAGAGCAGATATAACGAACCATGCTTGAACGTGTCGAAAGTATCGAGCCTAAATAAGAGATTATGCAGAAGAATGGCATATCAACATATTCAGACAAAAAGATCTCCGTTGGAGATATAAGAAAAACTCAGCTTATCACTACATATGGTGTTGGCGCTATAGTTGACTTTAAGAACGATACTGTTGTTATCGCTTCTACAGACGATTGGGACTATTCCCCTAATGACGCTGATGAGGTGGAAAATCGAAAAATATTCATCTTTTTAAAGAGCTTCATCAGCTTTTGGGCTTCTTCTTTTGTGATATGAGTTGTTACATCTTTAGATATCTCGCCGTCTTTATCCAACAGCTTTATGCTGCTAAGCGTTTGTAGATATCCGCACCACATTGCATACAGCACTCTGATTTTCACTTGTCCAACTTCTTCTTTCCAAAAAAACAAATCAAACAGAATATCCACCACGTCTTTTACAAGAATGAATATCACCGCCGCCTCCTGTCCCCCAAGAGAGCGGCGGTATCTACACCACGCTACTTTTCAGTAAGATATTCATTTCTGTCAAACAACTGCTCAATTGAAAGATTTTTAAACCTCGGAATGTTGTATCCAAACGGCGAGTTGAGAGCCTTTACAAAGTCTTTCGTATAGCCGTGATTTTTTAAAAGATCGTCCTCATACTTTATTTTTTCTTCTTGCTTTATATCATCTTCCCTTTTCGTGATACAACGCTGCATAACATAATGATAAATGGAGAAGTAAGAATCCACTGTACGAATATCTCCTATGTATTCTTTCAGTTCACGAACTACAGTAAGATGAGCAATACAGTTGCGGTATTTTCTTGTCATGCTGCTGTCTGCATTATTGATATCAACTTCAACGCACTTGCGCAGCCGCTTGTTCTTTTTCAAGAACAAATTCGGCGACTCATCACGATCATCACAAAGTTCACAAAGCGTCTGTGAAAGTATCCTGTAGTCATTTTTCAAGTTCTTTGAAGCCAACTCAGGAATTATCTCCTTATACAGCCCAAAATCACGTTCAAGGCAGTGTATCGCAATAACATACCTTGCATTGACATTTACAAGATTTTTCACCAGCAGATACATGACCGTAAGATAAAGCCCGATAACAGCCTTTGCCCTCTCCTTAGCCACGTTTTCTCTGCCCTTTGCCTGCTGTTTCACATTTTTGAAATCATCAAAGCTGATGTTCTTTATCATTCTCGCAAGCTCACTGCGCTTTGCTTCCAAAGAACTGTTCATGTCAGGAAACTCCACACAACTCTTGTAATAACGCTCTATCTGCGTGTCAGGGATACCCCCAAGAACAAACATGACAACTTTCTCATTCTTAGCCACTTCTCTTATCTTCTGAGCGTTCGCATACTTGATAAGGTATACAAACCGAGAGGACTCGATAACATTGTTTGTTATGAAATTTCTCAGACCATGTATGCCCTTGCCTTTTTCTTTAAGTTTTAAAATCTCGCTTATCCTATCATCCGTGATATTGTCGTCTATACCGAGTATAGTCAGTGCGTCACGGAACATCGTAAGCTTCGCCGAAGCCGCAGGCTTTCTCATGGAAGCAATGTTCTTTACGATAAAAAGCTCGTTGGTTATCCTCTGGCTGTCATTGAACAGCTTGTAACCCGCCGTAAGCTCACACTCAACATCAACAGCAGAGCTTTTCATTATCTTCAAAAACTCCTTGATGTTATCAAACTTGCTGATAAGCGTTGTAAGAAGGTCGTTTATCTCCTTGCCGTCAAGAAAATATGTGAGCATATATATCATTTTGGAGAAATACAAAAGGTCAGACGCATTCTTCTTTTCGCTGTCAAGAATTTTCTCATCAAAATCCATGTCAGCCTTGCCAAGCTCCTTGATAACGTCACCGTTCATGTGGTCGGCGATATTTTCAAAATCATTCCTGAATTTGCCCCAAAGCTTTGCCGCTTCATCAGCATATATCCCCTCTTTTTCATCATCGGTCATTGAAAAACGCAGTTTACGCACAAGAGCTTCGCCTGCGACAACGTCATTTCTGTAGTAGTTGCAGAAAAGCAGAAAATCCATAAGCTTGTACATCTTTGAGCGCACAGAGTCATATTGCTTGTCCTTAAATCTATAGCCGTATTCCTCCAGCATTTTCTCACGAAGCTTTTTGATAGAAAAACCGAGATTTTTCTGAGATTTAAGCACAATGAAATCGTAATAAAGGCGTATGATATCATCAGCCTCATAGCCTTTCATCATATCAATAAGCAGGCTGATATTGACCTTGTTGCCCTGGATAAAGCCCTTATTTATAGAATCAAATCTCTCATCTACAAGATAGTCAAGAGTTTCTCTGTATTCGGAATCAATAATGTCAATAAAGCTGTAAAGGTCTTCATCAAGCTTACTTGACTTATCATGGAAAACACTCTGCCTTATCTGCCCCACAATTGCAAGCATATGATAAACACGCTTTTTGTATGCTTCCAAAGCATTTGTATCTTTCGTCTTTGGCTCTTCAAGACCAAAATAGCCAAGGCGCTTTGTTTTCAGCAGGTCATTGAACTTGCTGAGGCTTTTCTTGATATTACCCTTTATATTCTTGGAAAGATCGCTTTCATCAGGATCAGTGAAAACATCATAAGTATTTTTGGCAGAAAGATACCCCATAAAATCGTCATGACTTTCATCGTCGCCTTCCCCGAGCATATTGTTCAGGGCATAAACGATATTCGTCACATACACCGCAAGTATCTTTTCTATATCCAGAATGTTGTAAATAAGCTGGATATGTATATTGTCATCAAAAGTCTTGCCGAAAAAGCGCTTTTCAAGCTCTGATTTAAGCCCCAGCATATCCCATCTTACAGGCGAGCTTTCACCGCTTCTGTGAGTAGGGTTTGAAGTATTTATCTTCATTCCGCTCCCAAAGCCATGCTTGCTTGAAAAAGTGATGTTTACTTCGTTTACACCATGAAGCTCGATATTGCTGCTGTTCTTAGAGGAAAGCTGAGTTTGGTTGTAGTCATTATTATCCACCTCATATTCAAGCACAGCAGAATTGCCCTTGCCGAAAGAGGTTATGTACATTTTATTTTTGCTGACAAGAATAGACTTCATTCCTGCCGCCTTGACGGAGGATTTTTTCTTCTCTGCCGCAGGTGCAATGACCTCTGCAGCAGGCATGGCAGCGATCGCAGGAGCAGCGTTATTATTTATCTCAGCCGCTTTGAGCTGTCTGGCTTTTTTCTGAGCCTCACGCAGCTCTCTAGGCTTCATTTTATTCTTTTTTGCCATAAATATCACTCCTTATATTAGTTATCCCTTAGCGCATTGAGCGTTAAGGGATTTTTTTATTTGTTGGTTTTAATATTAAACTTTGCCAGTTAGTGCAAATTCGCACCAGTGTAGTAGGGATATGTGGGCTTGATTACGGAAGCGGAAGTTTTAGACTAGTGCAAATTCGCACCAGTGTAGTAGCCAAAGCCAATTTCATAAAGGCAAACACTTTGTTTTAGACTAGTGCAAATTCGCACTAGTGTAGTAGGTACACAACCGAAAGCAGTTTATGACAGCAGTTTTAGACTAGTGCAAATTTGCACCAGTGTAGTAGGTCAAAGTTGACAAAATAATCAATGATATTCTGTGATAAAACACCAAACTTATTTTATCGACGCTTTAATATATTATACCATTTTCAGGCACAAATGTCAATAGAAAGTGGCTGTTTTACATAAAGCATTTTCATCACCTCCCGTCTGTTGTTATTTCATCTCATTCTCCAATCTCCTTGACAGCTGCGATAGCGCAGTCAAGTACAGCTACAATGATAGCCGTAAGGATCGTCTTTCCCATTTTTATCACCTCCTGTCCTTTGTTCTGTATACATTATACCACCTTATCATCGTCAACAAAAGTGTAATTTTCAAAAACTTTTTTGTCTATGTTTTTGCACATCTATCACGTTTTTACGGCATTTATATCACAATTTCAGCAAAATAATTTTCTATGATATTGACAAAAAGTACATTTGTGATATAATGGATACAAGAGGTGATAAAAATGCTCATACCCCCAAGCACATTTCTGCCCAAGCGTGACAAAAACGTACCATATATCGCAGAGGTGCAATCCATACCCCTCTCACCCTCTGCATATTCCGTCATTATCAAGGACAAGTCCATATTTGAAACAAGCCTTTCCCCTAACGGCAGCGTATCAATGTCCTCATTTCTCACAAGTATATTTGATTCAGCATATATCGCATCATTAAAATACAAAAGTGACGATAACTATAAATATATTGGTATCCCACTTCTGAACGCATTCGTAAAATGGCAGATCGAGGAGATCGATGACGGCCTTGATGATAAAAGCAAGGAGATAATAAAAAGCTATCTTATCTCAAAGCTCTCTGCAAAATACGAAAAGACCAAGACCGAAAATGCAGTGCGAGTAAGGCTCAGCATATGCCGTGACCTTTACGATACACTGAGCAGTGATGACCTTTATTATGAAAACAAGGTGTACAGCTCGACCCTAAGAAGATTTCTGAAAGCCGTGTATGAGGACTATGCCCTGCTGTCAGATTGCGAACGTGAAAGGCTCATTTTCGCCGACAATATCATAAAAATAAATGAAGTCATCAAACAAAACGGCAGCAGATATTATAGCTTCATTTACGCATATTCTAATATGTACAGCCGTGAAAAGCGCCGCATAAGGCTTATCGCATACCGTATCGTCAGCGACGAATATAAGATGTATAATTATCTTGTCTGCCTGTCCGATGAAAAAAGCGCAGGCAAAGAGTTCAAAGCCGACAGCTGTCGCATAAGCAGATTGAGCGGACTAAGCATTGCAGAAAAGCTCAGCCAAAAGGAATACTCCTCCGTCACCGAATACGAACGGCTGAAAGAGGTTCACGTCAAGTCCGTGAAGCACCTACTCAGCGACCCACGTTTTGGCAGTGATGAGAGCGATATCTCCAAAGTGTACCTCACCGAAAAAGGCGTTGAAATGTTCGGCAAAATACTCTATCAGCGCCCCATACTGAAAGGCAATGAAAAGCCCAAGCCCAACGCTGTCAACGAGTTCATCTCCCCGCCTATCCAAGTCAAATACTATTTCAATAAATTCGGCAAAGACGGCGTTATCCTATCCCCAAGCGACTCGTTTGAAGAAATGAGAACGCTGTATGTCGAGGGGGCAGAGGCGTATAACCGAGAAGTTGAGATGTGAGAATATAAATGAAAATTATAGCAAAAAAACACCCCTATACAGAAATATACTCATGATATCATAAATAGTCAGGCTCATGAGAAGAGTGAATATATGAAATTTATCTTTGTAAAATAAACCGACCCCATTCGCTAGACTTTTTGACCTAGCGAATGGGGTCGGTTCAAATATCAATATCATTAACTAAAAAAAATCAAGACATAAACGCAAGCATAATATGCGGATCACTTTACTTTTCTGCCGTAAACCTTGCCCACTCATATTCCGCTGTAAGCGGAACTGTGCCGTCAAAGGCTTTCAGCCAGCTGTCAACGCCAATGCCGTTCCACGCATTCATCATTATTTTACCAGGCGTAACAGGCAGATTTTCAGTAGCCTTGTATGCTTCCTTTCCGTCAACATACCAAGTTATGCTGTCCTCTTTCCACTCAAATGCGTAAGTGTGAAAATCCTCAGAAGCGTCAAATCCAAGATCATACATATATTCGTGCTTGCCAACACCATTGGTGTAGTAATTGAACTGCACCTTTGTTGTATCCTTGCCAAGGACTTCAACATCTATTTCGTCCCAAGGATTATCCTCCGATGGACCTGTGTATGTAAAGAACGATGATACAACGCCATCATTCTTTATGGCTTTCATCGAAACCTCATAAAGTCCATAGCCATAGTTCTCCTTTGAACGATACTCGCCGCCTCTGTACGCTTCGGAATCGCCCATACTGTCAATGGTAAGCTGCATTTTTCCGTCATTGAAAGTTACGTTATCTTCGCTCCACGAACAGTTGAACGGATCACCATTTGACCAGCCTGCTGAAATGGAAAAATCACTTGACGCTCCCTTGCTGAAATCCGCCTCAACCGTGTATGGAGAATTGCTTTCCGTTTCCGCCTTGCTGCTGACATCTTGCGAAGAACTGCTGTCAGATGAAGCACCGCAGCCACCCATAGACATAACTATCATTGTGAGAATCGACATAGCCAAAACTTTTTTCATTTTTCATTACCTCCGAATAAATATCAGAATTTTATCTTCTATAAGTATTATAATTCAACAAATGTGATATTTATATCAGAAAAGTAATGCAAATATCAGATTATTAACATCAACTTATATTTTCGATCTGCTTGTGCTATGCTTGTTCCAGTTTGCACGGAAAAACTGATCTCTATACTGTTTCGGCGTAAGTCCTGTCTGTTTCTTAAAGCAGGCAATAAAATGGCTGTGCGAGCTGAAAGCAAGATAATTGGCTATATCAAGCGGACTATATTCAGAATATCTCAGCATATTTTCAGCCGCTTGTATCCTTTTAGACATAATAAAATCAGAGATCTTTACGCCAACTTCCTCTCTGAAAAGCTTTGAAAGATACTGAGGCGTTATGTTCAGTTCATCAGCTATCTGATTGACGGTCACGCCCTTGTAAATATTATCGAAAATGCAATCAAAGCACATAAGGATATGCTTTGAGTAAACGTTCTGTGACGCAGCCTTTTTCATTTGCTTTGTATAATAAACGATGACTTCTTTGTGTACAGCCATAACGCTTTCTTCGTTGCGGCACTCATCACATTTATTAATGTATATATCGCTTATGGTATACGCAGTTTCCGGGTCAAGTCCACCCTCAATGCAAAACCTGCACAGCATAGCTATGGTTATGACAAGATGATACTTGACGTTTCTAAGTTTGTCTTTGCTGAGTCTGCCCTTTCCGTTTGTATCCAGCGGCGTATACAAACGTTTGACCGTTTCAAGGTCGCCCGCCCGCACCGCAGAGTAAAATTCCAGCTCCGTTTCATATGGTGAATGATGATAGTCATTTTCCTTTTGCATAAACTGCCGCTTAGACAATTCTCTGTTTATTTCCATAGCTTTCACCCCCTGCTTTTTAGCTTATTATATCATATTTACAGACACAAGTAAAGCCACTGATTTATATAAAAAGGACGGCAAATCACCCTGCCGCCCTTTTTTTTCTGATAATTAGATATTATTTAGCCTCTTTCATTGAAGTCATAGCCTCGTCGATAAGATAATCTATAGCCTTTTCATTTTCCTGAACGACCTGTGACCAGCTCTTTGACTCCTGCGGATTCATTGTTCCTCTTATGGCAGTATCGCAAATAGAGTTAAGGTCGGCAGATACGCCCTGTTCAAAGTCAAATACAGGATTCTGTGCAGACAGATCATAGATAGTTTCTCTCATTTCAAGCATCTCATCTGTCCAGCCGTAATCGTCCTTGTACTGATCGAGGGTTATCTGATGTGCAGCCTCGTCAAGCTCTGCATAACGGCAGCATTCAAGGAAAGCTGCCACGCCCTCAGGATTTTGAGCGTTCTTTACAATGCTAAAGCCGTGTACTCTTGAAGGGATATACTGTTTATCGCTATCAGCTGAGCAAGGAACAGGAACGAACATTACCTCTCCCTTTGATACATCGCCATAGTTTACAGTTGTTGACGGAGCATTCTCAAGTGCCCAAAGTCCGATAGGATAGAAAAGCGTCAGACCTGTTGCCATTCCGCTGCCCTCTGCGTCGCCTCTGAGTTTCCAGTTATTCTCGTGCTTTGGATAAACAACATTGTTCTTCTGCAGCTCATACATCATATTCTGAGCCTTTGCTATCATAGGGTCAGAAATATTATTTACAAGCTTGCCGTCTGTGATACCGATGAGCGGCACACCTGAAGACTGCTGCAAAGCCTTTTCATAATACCAGCCGTCAAGTGCGTATTTATCGCTTTCAGCGTCAGTAAAATCAAGACACATTTCTGTGAATGTATCCCAGTTCCACTTGCCCTCTTTGAAAAGCTCAGCAGGGTCATCATAGCCGTTATCTTCCATTGTCTGCTTGTTGTATACAAAAACATATGCAGGGTCTGTTCTGATAACGCTCACATAATGCTTATCGCCAAGCATAAACTGATCTGTCGCACCCTTTATGTCTGTCCAAAGAGGCTTTGAAAGATCGATATAATCGTCGATAGGCTCTATCATTGACTTTATAGCACCCTTAGGGAAAACGTCCATATCATCAGCACCAATGAAATCAGGTGAATCATTTGACATTACAAGTGCCGCAAGGTCGTCAAACTTAGTTTCCCAAGTGGTCTGCACCCAGTTTATCTTACCATTATACTTTGTCTTGAACAAAGCAAGGTCAGCGCCTATCTCCTTGTCCTCTGCCTCAGTAGGGTTGATATCCCAATGTGAAAACCACTTTATTTCGTTGCTTTTGAGATCTCTCACATCTTTCATATCATCAGCAAGTCTTTGAACTATCTGCTGCTGATCTTCCTTAAGCTTTTTGTCAACTACCTTGCTTGATGAATCACTTGAACTTCCGCAAGATGCAAATGCTGAAAGCGAGCAAACCGCAAGGGCAAATGTCAAAACTCTTTTTGCATTATTCATAGCCATACCTCCGAATATTACTTTCTTCTCTTTGCAACGATCACTGCTGTGCCGGCAAGAGCGATAACAGCAAGTGCTCCGCCAACAGCCGCACCTGTTTCTGCTGTCTTAGATGTATCGTCAGATGCTTTTGAAGATGTAGCCGCTGCTGCAGAAGTCTTGCCTGCATCTGCCTTAGATGAAGAAACGTCTTTCTTTGACGTATCAGCCTTTGAGTTTGAAGTATCAGACTTTGAATCTGCCTTTGAAGTATCTGCCTTTGACTCTCCGCCCTCGGCAGATGCAACACCGAAATCAAGCGTCATTGAAAGTGTGCCGCCGTTGAAAGCGCCTTCCTTCTCCCAGCCTGCGACCTCAGGGCAAGCTTTCTTTGTTACCTCGCCTGTTTCCTCATTGACCTCGTCAGTTGGTCTGATATGTATTCTTATTCCACCCTCTGCGTCCTCGTCCATTGAAGTGATAGAATTAAGCGAATCAAAAACTGTTGTTGTGCCGTCCTCGGCAACGAACTTTGCGTCAGATATCTTAACGTCCACAGGATAAACACCATCAGGAAGATTTGCCACCATAACGCCCATATCTCCAAGAGTTCCCTTGCCTGACATTGTCTTGTCGGTGATAACTTTGCTTATCTTATATTCAACAGTTATCTTGCCAGCATCATCGATGCCTACCCAATCGCCCTGATTCCAGGTCCAGTCCTGACCCATATAAAAGCCCATTGCTCCGATAGAGTAATATGAGTCATTCATTTTTGAGTCCTCCTCTGACGGGTGAACAACATCGCCAAGCTTTGCTGCCGAAACAGAAACTGACATCATTGTTGCTGCGAGAACCGCTGCTGAAAGACCTGCTACAAACTTTTTGATCTTCATAACCTTTTCCTCCTATTTTTCAATAAAATTTTTCGCTAAAAGCAATTTATTTTGTTGTTTCTGTATATATTATAACTATGTAAACGTTTTGTTTATATCAAAAACGTAACATAAATATCATAAAAGTGTTTAATATCGAATTTATGAAAGATTATAAACTGTCTCTTATACACATCTCCGAGCCCACGAGA